>Ga0233362_1000016_pt1 | contig 52287 bp, 41 predicted proteins | sample ElkDunMinimDraft_22_FD_180674 | JGI IMG/M metagenome (GOLD analysis project Ga0233362, IMG submission 180674) | Fecal eukaryotic communites from dung pellets of Tule Elk in California, USA - Elk Dung C1 | ecosystem: Host-associated > Mammals > Digestive system > Large intestine > Fecal | place... | reverse complement strand
AGACTTTACTGACGCTATGAGCACACCTCCTCCGCCTCCCGCACCTGTTCGTCCGGCTGCTCCCGCAGCTCCCGTGCCTCCTTCCGTACCTCGTCCTGCTGTACCTGTGCCGCCTCGCCCGGCTGCACCGGCAGCACCCACGGCACCTGTGGCTCCTGTTCGTTCTGCTCCTGCCCGTCCCGCCGGTGCACCGGTGCCTCCTTCGGCTCCTGCTTCTACTGTGCCGCTGGCACCCTCTGCGCCTGCACGCCCCGCAGCACCTGCTGCGCCGCGTCCCGCTCCTACTGTGCCGCTGAGCATGCCCGCTCGCCCCGCAGCACCCGGTATGCCCAGACCCGCAGCGCCCGCAGCGCCTGCTGCACCGGCAGCACCCAAGCCCGCGGCTCCCATGGCACCGGCCGCAGCCACGGCACCCATGCCCGCTTCCAAGCCCGCCAAGCCAGAGGCTGATTCTGCAGCCCCCACAGCTGCTATGCCCACGGCTACGGCCCCGATTGGCAAGCCGGCCGGCTTTGCCAAGCCCGCCGGTTTCACCAAGCCCGCCGGTTTCAGCCGTCCCAAGGATGCAGAGGAGGATGAAGAGCCCCAGAAGCTGCACCCCGTACTGCTTGGCTTGGGTATTGTGGCAATTTTGCTCATGGCTTTCCTGTGCTGGATGCAGTATAGCATTGACCAGACGCCCGGTCGCGTGACGGAAAGTCTCTTTGGCAAGCCCACGGCAGATGCCTCTGCAGATGCCGGTGCTGATTACGCCTCCTCTGACAGCGAGGATGAGGGTGGCGAGGCCGCGGAAGAAGAATCAGAAGAAGAGGAAGAATAAAATTTCAACGGATTCTCCGCAGAAGAGTCTTATCATATACTATGTCATTACAGATTACCGAAAGCAATTTCGAGGCAGAGGTTCTCTCCTCTCCTGTGCCCGTGGTGGTGGATTTCTGGGCCACATGGTGTGGACCCTGCAAGATGATTTCCCCCATCGTTGATCAGGTAGCCAAGGAAGTGGCCGGCGTGGCCAAGGTGGGTAAGGTGAATGTGGATGAAGCCTCCGCTCTGGCTACCCGCTACAACATCCGCTCCATTCCTACGCTCCTGTTCTTCAAGAACGGCGAAGTGGTGGATACCATCATGGGGGCTACCTCAAAGGACAACATCTTGGCTCGCCTCAAGGCCTGCATGTAAGCTGTTGTTTTCGTAAGTAAGTCTTATAAAATACAAGAAGCATCCTCGTTCGTGGTGAATGAGGGTGCTTTTTGTGTGTTTTTTCCGTAACAGGCCCGCAGGAGGTGCGGTCATGTGGCACACATCTTAGTTTAAGCGCGCAAATTGCACGTGCATCCAATCAAAGTCGCGTTCGCGGCCTAGGGATACGGCCCCGTGGCTTTCCCAGATTTCCCACCAAGGGCGGCAGTCGCGGTGGGAGAGGGTGGCGCGCGGGGCTTTCATCTTGTATGCATTGGATGCCGGGGAAAAATCCAGCGCAATGCCCCACGCGTGCATGGAGAGCGCGCTGCCGCCTGTGCTGGAGCGGTAGTTGTAGCAGCCGCCGTACAAATCCAGCCCCAAGCGGTGAATTTCCTCTTGGCCGTAGTGTGCCAGAACCTCGCGCAAGGCGGCCTGCACATGCGGCGCGATGAGTTCGTGCACACGGATGCTGCGCACGGGCTTACCCTCGAAGAGCAGGGGATAGGGCGGCACCAGGGAGGTGAGGGCGCTTTCATTGCCGGGGCGGCCAAAGAAGCTGGTGCCGCGGCGCACCTCTGCCTGGGTGGGCCATTGGGGTGTGTGTGCCGGGGTGATGCCCAGTTCGCGGGTGAGCGCTTGCACGGTGCGGGGGCCGATGATGCCATCTGCCGCTACGCCGATTTTTTTTTGGATGCGGATAATGTCTGATTTCATGTTCATGGCGGGGGATGAATGGCGGAATGATTCCGTTTACAAGTCCCCTATAGCAAACAATATGCAGCCACGGCAAGCATGGGGCTACGTGCAGCATGTGCTGCACCCCCCATAAAAAAAGCCCCCGCATTCGGTGGGAACGCGGGGGCGAAACCGGGTGTGCAAAGGAGCCTTATTTCTTGGGCGTCACGTTGCGCATATTGGCTTGGCGCTGCTGCTCAGCGAGGGCTGCTTGCTGGGCTTCCATCATGCGCTCAAAGAAGCCTTTTTTGCCTTTTTTCTTTTGGGTGGGTGCTTTGGGTTCCGGCACGGGCATGCGGCGGATGATAAGCGTTTGGATGATGGAGATGATGTTGGTGGTGGTCCAGTACAAAGCCAGTGCGCTGGGATAGGTGTAACAGAACAGGAAGAACACCACCGGCATGAACTTCATGATGCGCTGTTGCATCGGGTCGCCGGCTTGCGGGGTCATGGCCATTTGCACAATCATGGAGATAGCCATCACCACCGGCAAGATGTTGATGGGCAAATCCCAGCCCAAGAGGGAGATTGTGCACACGGTGTCCATCTGGGAGAGGTCTGTGACCCACCCCAAGAAGGGGGCCCCGCGGAATTCAGCGGCTGTTTGCAGCACGTAGAAGAAGGCGAAGAAGATGGGAATCTGCAGGAACATGGGCAAGCAACCACCCATGGGGGAGATGCCGCGGTCGCGGTAGAGTTTCATCATCTCCATGCTGACCTTTTGCTGGTCGTCCGGGTATTTTTCTTTGAGCTTCTTCATTTCGGGCTGCAGGCTGCTCATGGCCTTCATGCTGCGGTAGCTCTTGAGGTAGAGCGGCCAGATGAGCAAGCGCACCACGATAGTCATGGCCACGATAGCCCAGCCCCAGTTGCCGAACCAGCTGTAGAAGACGTTGATGAGCCAGTTCATGGGGTAGCTGAGAAGGTAGAGCCAGCCGTAGTCCATGATGCGGTCAATCATGCGGAAATCCGCGGTCATGTCGCTGAGCATCAGGTTGAGTTTCGGGCCGGTGAAAATCTCAAAGGAGAGGGATTTTTGGCCACCCTGCATTTCGGCGGTCTTGGGGGAGAGGGTGAAATCCGGGATACCCATGCCCAGTTCCACACCCTCTGCCTGTTCGCCGGAGACGGGCAGGGTGTATTGGACGGGTGCGGCGTAGAAGGCGTTGTTGCCGGATCCTTCGGTGGGTTGCACAATGGCAGAGTAGTACTGGTTCATGGTGCCGCCCCAGGTCAGGTTATCGCAATCAGTGGTGTAGATGCGCTCTTTGTCGGAGCCGAAGATGAGGGGACGGAAGGAGCCGGGTGTCTCCTTTTCAAAGTCGCCGTCTTCCAGGCGCACGTAGTAGGTGTAGTAATTGCCTTCCTCCTTGGAGATTTGGCTCATACCGCCGGCGTAGAGGCCCCAGTTGTTGGCGGCCAATGTGTTAGCGGAGGTGTTTTGAATATCTACCTTGAGCTTGAGCACGTAGGCGTTGCCGTCTACGGTCACTTCCTCGCCATCGCGGTTGGCTTTCAGCGGCTTGAGGGAGTATATCTTGCGCACAATCAAATCTCCCACGCGGGCCCACATGGCCACTTGGGTATCGTTTGTTTGCTCGGGGATGATTTGGTAGGGAGATTGGTCGTAGGCGGGAGCCTGGGTGTTGCTCAGGCCGAACATGAGGGTGCCGATGCCCTGTGAGGCGGTACCGTTGATGCTCACGTCCTGTGTCAGCTCGGGGCGCGTGCTGTTGATGGCCTTGCCAATCATGTCCACGTTGCGCAAGCTACCGCCCAAATCCTGGAAGTTGTAGCGTGCTACGGGCTTGCCTTCTGCATCACGGGAGGTGAGGGTGGCAATGATTTGGGGGGTACGGGTGGCAATGGGGGCGGCTGCAGTAGCGGCAGGAGATTGGGCTACTACCGGTACAGCCGGGGCTGCCTGTGCAGCGGGCTGGGCCGGTGCAGGGGCGGGTTGCTGCTCACTCTGATACCAGAAATTGAGCCCAAGCAGACCCACGCAGAGGGTTACGACGAACCAAGCGGTCTTATCCATGGTGTGTTAGATGATGGTTGGGGTTAAGATTGATTGGGGCGGCGCGGCGGCACGGGGTCGTGCCCATGTCCGCCCCACGGGTTGCAGCGCAATATGCGCCAAATCCCCATGGCCGTACCTTTCAACGCACCGTGTGTTTGCACGGCTTGGATGAAATAGGTAGAACATGTGGGGGTAAAACGGCAGCCTGCCATCGGCCCTGCTATGGCATGCAGAGGGGCACTCACAAAGCGCTTGTAAAATAGCACGGGGGCGATGACCAGGCGTTTCAGCATGTGGTGATTTTGCGGAGTTGGCGGCGCAGCAGGTGCAGAAAATCTGCTTCCAGTTCGCGGTAGGTGGCCTTAGCGGCTGCTGCTCGCACCACGAGAACAACGAAAAGCCCACCGGAAAGGGGCTCTGCGTGTTCCCGCAAGATTTCTCGCACTTGGCGGCGCAGCTTGTTGCGCGTCACGGCGTGGCCTATGCGCTTGGTGGTGATGATGCCGAAGCGGGATGCTGCCGCTGCGTCATCGAGGGAAGGTGCGGTATTGAGAACAAGGAAACGCCCTGCGGTTGATGTGCCTTCGGCTCGCACCATCGCGAACTCGCTGGCTCGCTTCATGGTATGGCGCCGTGTCAGCAGCATCTTACACAGGGCGTTGCGTTATCCTGCGCGGAGTGTTCGCGGCTCGCTCATCTTATGCTGCATGCACAAGTGGCGGCAAACCCTCCGCACCAGACGGTTTATACACCGTGCTGAGTGATGTGACGCTTGTATTGAATCTCTGCACCCTTGGGCAGCAGGCGCTTACGCCCCTTGGCGCGGCGGCGTGCGAGGATGGCGCGGCCATTCTTGGAGGCCATGCGTGCGCGGAAACCGAACTGGCGCTTGCGGCAGCGCTTGGAAGGCTGGTATGTTCTCTTGCTCATAGTCAGTATTTCTTTTCGTTTAGAAGATTTTCTGCAGACCCGCTTGCGCGGTCGGGGTGGCTATCATACTCCAAAATTGGCGTATGTCAAGCACCGTTCTTCATTTTTTTTCGATATTGTGCCAAAAATGCAACATTTTAAGCATCTGCCACCATGAATTTCAGTTCGGCTTCGCAGGTGACTTCACCGTTGACGGTGCAGCGGCCATTGCAAACGCCGATGGCACCACGCATCTTGGTGAGCTCTGCTTCGATGATGAGTACGTCTCCCGGTTCTACGGGTTTGCGCCATTTCACCTTGTCGCAGCTCATGAAGTAGCCAATCTTGCCTTGGTTTTCAGGGATGCGGAGCATGAGGATGGAACCTACTTGGGCCATGGCTTCAAGCTGCAGTACGCCGGGCATTACCGGCTTGCCGGGGAAGTGCCCTTGGAAGAATTGCTCGTTCATGGTCAGGTTCTTCTGGCCCACGCACTTGTTGTCTCCTTCGAAACCGAGCACGCGGTCTACCATGAGGAAGGGGTAACGATGGGGCAGGAGCTTGAGCACTTCTGCCGTGTTGAGTACGGTATCGCCGGAGGGGAAGACGAAAGGCTTGGGCTTCAACGCTTCCATGCTTTCATAGCTCTTCTGGAGCTTGGATGCCATTTGGGTGTTGATGCCGTGGCCGGGCATGATGGCGATGACGTGGCCCAGGATGCGGCGCCCGTTGAGGATGAGATCCCCGATGAGGTCCATGGCCTTGTGGCGGGCGCATTCGTTGTGGTGGCGCAGGCCACCGGCGCAGAGGTATTGGTCGCCCTTGATGACGATGGCGTTGTCCAGCGTGCCGCCTTGAATAAGGCCCTTTTCCAACAAGGGTTGGATGTCCTCGTAGAAGCAGAAGGTGCGGGCGGTGGAGAGTTCTTTCTCGTATGTCTCCGGGTTGATGACGGAGGTGAAGAACTGGGTCACACGGCCATTGGGCCCCACGGCGGTAAGGGAAATGCGGAACTCTTTGTCGGGCATGATGACGATGCGGGAACCATTCTTGTTTTCCACTTGGTACGGCTCGCGGATTTCCCACACGTGGCAGGGGGCTTCCTGCTCTTCAATGCCGGCGCTTTTGATGAGTTCAACGTACGGTGCAGCGGAACCATCACCGATGGGCGGCTCGTTGGCATCCATTTCAATGATGGCGTTATCCACCCCCATGCCGGTGAGGGCAGAGAGGATGTGCTCTACGGTGTGCACTTTGACGGAGCCATCGGCCAGCGTGGTGGCGCGTTCAACCGTCTGCACATTGGCGGCAGAGGCATCGATGAACGGCTTGTCCGGCAGGTCAATGCGACGGAATTTCAGACCGGTATTCACTTCTGCCGGTTTGATTGTCAGTTTAACCGGTTTACCCGTGTGAAGCGAAGTGCCCTGAATAGAAGCACACTTTTTGAGCGTTTTTTGCATGCGAATAGCCATATCGTGCCTGTATTCTACACGTTTTGAGGGGGCTTGTGAAGCTCAAAATGCTGCGCCGGGGCTGATTTTTCGGGCTTTTTGGTGGAATTTGCCAAAATAAGCCGTTGTGCGGGTGAAAAACGCCGATGGGATGTTCTCTTTTTATCATAGGGAGAAACGATTAAGCTTGCCATCCGAGGGAGAAAGGAGTATCATCCCCGCCCCCTCCTGAAGAGGGGGCGAATGTTATGACGTATACCGTTTGTGCAGCTTTAGTCATTTTTCTTATCACCTATGCGCTGATTGTGTCGGAGAAGGTGAACCGCACGGTCATAGCGCTGTTTGGCGCCATGCTCATGGTGCTCACGGGCGTGATTACGCAAGAGCAGGCCATTGCGCATATTGATTTCAACACGCTGGCTTTGCTTATCGGGATGATGATTCAGGTACTCATCCTGAGCAAGACGGGGCTTTTCAAGTTCCTCTCCGTGTGGGCGGCGCAGAAAACACAGGGAAATCCCATTGCTTTGCTGATTAGCCTCTCGATTATTGTGGCACTTTGTTCGGCTTTTTTGGACAACGTGACAACGGTGCTACTCACCGTGCCGGTGACCTTTGCGCTCACGAAAGACCTGCGCATTTCACCCATGCCTTTTGTGATGGCGCAGATTTTGGCTTCCAACATCGGCGGTACGGCCACCATGATTGGCGACCCGCCCAATATCATGATTGCCAGCGCAGTGAAGGAACTGGACTTCATATCGTTTATTCGTGTGCTGGCTCTGCCGTGTGTGGTGATTTTTGTGGTGACCATGGCGCTCATCATCCTGATATACCGCAAGGAATTGCGCAAGGATGGCACGCGCCGCCAGCGTATTATGAACATTAAAACGCAGGGGCTTATCCGCAGCTCTGCCATGTTACAGCGCTCGCTCTTCACGTTGGGAGTCACGGTGGTGTTGTTCTGTTCTCATGGGCAGATTCCCGGCTGGACGCTGGAATCCGGCACGATTGCGGTTACCGGGGCTTCGTTGCTTATGCTCATGACGATGCCCGGGCGAGAGCGTGTGCTGGAGCGTGTGTTCTCTCAAGTAGAGTGGATCACCATTTTCTTCTTCATTGGTCTCTTTGTGTTGGTGGGTGGTTTGGAGGTGAACGGCATCATCAACTGGATGGCTGCCCGCGCCATGGATTTGACCGGGGGCGACCCCACCGCCACCACCATGACGGTGCTGGGCATGAGTGCCATCATGTCATCCTTTGTCGATAATATCCCCTTTGTGGCTACCATGATTCCGCTCATCAAAGATATGGGAGCTATGGGCTATGCTGATTTAGAGCCTCTTTGGTGGGCGCTCTCGATGGGCGCATGTTTGGGGGGCAATGGCACGGTGATTGGAGCCAGCGCCAATGTGGTGGCTTTGGCTATGGCTCGCAAGCATAATGTGGTAGTGAGTTTCTTTGGCTTCATGAAAGTGGCCTACCCGCTCATGCTTATCTCCATCGGCATTGCGGCAGTATACCTGTGGCTGCGTTTCCTGTGATGTTGTAGCGCCCTATGAATTACGCAGAAATAGCACTTGTCGGCGCCATCTTGGCGGTGGATGCTACCGTCTATTCCTTCTCCTACGGCTTAATTCTGCGGCAGCGTCGTGTCGTCTCCGCTCTGTGGCTGGCGCTCGTGGTGGGCGGATACCAAGCGCTCATGCCTTTGCTTGGCTACGTGGGCGGGGTGCGGGTGCGCCATGTGGTTGATGCGTGGGATCATTGGATTGTGCTGGCGGTGTTCTGCCTTTTGGGGGGGAGTATCATCCGCCAGGCTTGGAAAAAAGAGGGCCGGGAAGATACGCTTTCTCTCGGCCCGTTGGGCTTTGCTTCGCTGATGGTGGTGGGCATAGCCACGAGTATTGATGCTTTGGCCGTGGGGGTGTGTATGGCGCTGGGGGATATAGGTGGGGCCATCGTGGGGTGGCCCATGTTGTTGCTGGCTGTCAGTATCATCGGGTTGATGACGTTTTGCTGCTCCACCCTTGCGTTTCATTCTGCCCGCCTGCTGCATCGCCTGCCTACCAAATGGCTGGAAACGCTTGCCGGATTGCTCCTCATCGGGCTTGGTGTGCACAATGTTTTGCGCGAAATCAGCTGCGCTTGCTAAAAAGAAATCGGGCTGCTAGGTGTGCACCTCGCAGCCCGCGTTGGTCATAGGGATAGGGTAGGGCAGCCGTCCGTCTTATTTGCCGAAGTAGCGCTTGAGCAGGCCATCGAAGCCGCGACCATGGCGTGCCTCATCCTTGCACATCTCGTGTACTGTGTCGTGAATGGCATCGTAGCCCAATTCCTTGGCGCGGCGGGCTATGGCCAGCTTGCCTTCGCATGCGCCGTACTCGGCATCGGCGCGCATCTGCACGTTCTTCTCCGTGTTGTCCGTGAGCACTTCGCCCAGTAATTCGGCGAACTTAGCGGCGTGTTCGGCTTCCTCGAAGGCGTAGCGCTTGAACGCTTCTGCAATCTCCGGGTAGCCATCGCGCTCGGCTTGCCGGCTCATGGCCAAGTACATGCCTACCTCGCAGCATTCGCCCGTGAAGTTCTCGCGCAGACCTTGCACCACCCATTCGTCCAGCCCCTGGGCCACACCGATGCGGTGCTCGTCGGCATACACCTTCTTCGTCTCGTCCATTTCCTTGAAGGTCTTGGCCTTGCAGACAGGGCATACTGCCGGGGTCTCTTCGCCTTCCACTACTGCGCCGCATACTGTGCAGATGTACTTCTTCATGTCTCTTGTTCCTTTCCGGTTATTGTGTTGTTTGTGTGTTGTGTTGTAGAATTGTTCCCCCTTGCGGGGTGACACGCATAATCTAACGTGATTTTTTGAAAAAGTCAAGAGAAAAATTAGAATTATTCTAAAAAAGATTCGATTCTTAGGAAAACTTAGAAATCGGGCAGGGGCTGTAAAGCCAGCAATCATAAGATGTGGCACCAAATGGGAGTTGACGCTACCAGAACTTGTGGTAGCATGAGCACATGCGATGCATACAGTGCGGATATATGGAAGACAAGGTCATCGACTCGCGCATGTCGAAAGATGGCACCTGCATACGGCGGAGGCGCGAATGCCTGCGCTGCAGCTACCGCTACACCACCTATGAGCAGATAGAGCGCACAGAGCTGCGCGTGCTCAAGCGCGGCAACGTGCACGAGGCGCTCAACCGCGAAAAAATCCTGCGTGGCATGATTAAAGCCTGCGAGAAACGCCCTGTGAGTATGGATCAGCTGGACATCGCGGCAGATGAGATTGTATCCGAGTTGCACCGCGACCATCAGCGGGAGATACCCTCCTCCGTCATCGGTATGAAGGTTATCGAAAAGCTGCAAAGCATCGACCCCGTGGCCTATATCCGCTACGTATCCGTCTACCGCCAGTTCCAGAATGTGGAAGAATTCATCGAACTGGTGCGCAAGATGGAGCGCAAGAGCCTGAACGACCCCCTGCAACGCAAACTCTCCATCTGATGATAACCCTTGCGCCCAGACGCCCGCTTTTGCAGACGGGCCATTGCGTCATCTCCGACTACGATTGGCGGTGGGTGGAGCAGATTTTGCAGGATGCTGCCCGGCAAGCCGGTACCACCCTACCGTGCAGCACCGAGATAGCGCAGGGCATCATGCTGTATCTGGAGCAGGAATGCCCGCTGCAAACCGTGCCGCTGGAGTATTTCTTCGAGCGCATGCGCCGTCTGTTGGTGGAAATCGGCCTCCCCCTCGTGGCTGCCCACCTGCGCAAGCAAACACCCCCGGTTGATATCAAACTGGATACCCTCGCCGGCGAGGCTCCCCTGCCGCTCTTCTTCTACACCGCCTTGCGCCGCCGCATGGATTCTCTGCGCAACCTGGGGCTCACCACCTATCACTTCTCCGGCAAGAAACGCTGCAGCCTCACCCTCGGAGCCCGCAGCCGCTCATGCCCCACCCAGCAACGCGCCCTCGCTGAGCTGGATGCCTTCCTCTCCGCTACCGGCGCATGATGCTTTTACGCACTTATTTATCAAGCCATTATTGAAAGAAAATGGCTTTTTAAAGAAAAAATGCAAAAGTGGTAGGGAGTTTTGCGGCTAGTGCTGCAAACAACAATGATTTATTGTCGGGGCCATAAAAGTATATATGGTGCGTTGCCACCTTCGGAGCCATTGTCTTCGTTAAGTTAAAACTCCAAAATTCGGGAGTAGTGCTCCCGAATTTTGGGAAATGTGCTTGACAAAGAGAAGTAAAAGAGGGAAGATGCGCCTGTAATGAATGGGGTGAAGGACAGTGAATTTGTGCTACGCAGCATGAGTCATAAGATAGAGGAACTTAGCCATTTTTATCCCTGTGTGTTGTTGACCGGTGCAAGGCAGGTAGGCAAATCTACGTTATTGCGGCACATGTTGCCGGAGAAGATGCGATATTTGACCTTGGATGATTATCAGCTGGCAGCGGTGGCGAAGGGAGATCCTATGGGATTTTTGGATGCGTATGAAGCGCCGCTCTGTATAGATGAAGTGCAGCATGCACCGGAGTTGTTTCGCGCAATCAAGATGAAAGTGGATGCCGATAGGCGTCCCGGTATGTATTGGTTGACGGGTTCCCAGCGCTTTCACATGATGAAGGGGGTGAGTGATAGTTTGGCGGGGCGAATAGGAATAGTGGATTTGTACAGTCTTTCGCAGCAAGAGCTGAGAGGGAATGATATGGCGGTCGGCTTTGAACTGGCAAATCCGCGTGAGTCTGTGAGCGAGGCCTCATTGTGCGGGATACGAGAGCTATATGAAAGGATATGGCTTGGCGGGTATCCGGAAGTGGTTCGGCATCCGGATATGTGGGGAGACTTTTTCCGGGATTATGTGCAGACCTATCTGGAACGGGATGTTCGGAGCTTGTCTCAAGTGGGAGATTTGGGCGCTTTTTCAAAACTCATGCGCTCTGCCGCCATGCGCACCGGACAGCAACTTGTATACAGCGACCTGGCTCGCGATGCCGGAGTGAGTCCCAAAACGGCGGCAATGTGGGTATCTATTCTGCAAGCTTCCGGTATATTGGAATTACTGGAGCCCTACCACGTGAATACGACAAAGCGTTTAGCAAAGACCCCCAAATTATATTTTTGTGACACCGGGCTTTGCTGTTGGTTGGCCGGCTGGCGCAGTGCTGAATTGGTGATGGAGAGCCCTTTTTCCGGGGCTATTCTGGAGACTTGGGTGTATGGCCAACTGATGCGTCGTTATGCCAATGCCGGGATGCGTCCCACTATTTCATATTATCGGGATTTGGACGGCGCAGAGATTGATTTTGTGTTGGAAAGTAACGGGGGAGTCTATCCCCTAGAGGTGAAGCGAACTGCTGCCCCCACGGAATCGGATCTGCGCTGGTGCCGCAAATTACCGGTGGCCGCTTGGGCGGAATTGAAGCCGCCTACCGTTTTTTGTACGGCTGAGATGCCCAGACCTATGCTGCATGGTGCTTTTGGTTTTCCCATCTCCGGGTTGTGAATTCCCAAAATTCGGGAGTCATATTTCCGAATTTCGGGAATTAAAGCATCGCCATCTCATGGTGAAGGGCGCGTCTCGAATTCCGGAGCCGGAAAAGCGCTGTAGATAATTACCTGACCGCCCAGATTGTACTGAACTCCGGACGCATGGATAATATGGCGAAGCTCATGCAGTTGTACGGAGATAAGGATAAGGGATTCGCCTCACTGGAGCAGGAGGAAATTGTGGTGACAGTGCAGAGAAAGCAATCTTACGGGTGCTTGCCGGGCACTTTTTTGGCTAAAAAAGGGAAGGGGAGAGAGAATCTACCTTGACGTGAGCTTGAAAATTCGCTATTCTGTCCATGTAGTAGGCAAAAAGTTTTTTAGAACGATTTCAACTTCCCGAATATTTATGACAACAGCAAGCAATACAGAGACAGTACCCGGCGCTCCCGCAGAGTGGCAGGGGTTCAAACCCGGCGTATGGACGGATAGTATCAACGTACGCGATTTCATTCAGCTGAACTACAAGCCCTATACCGGAGAGGGAGATTTCCTAGCCGGCCCCACGGCAGATACGACAGCACTTTGGGATGAGGTGAAGGACCTCATGAAGAAGGAGATTGATGCCGGCGGCCTGCTGGATGCTGATACGGAGGTGGTGTCCACCATCGTGTCGCACGCTGCGGGCTACATTGACCAGGCACGCGAGAAGATTGTGGGCTTGCAGACAGATGCCCCGCTGAAGCGCGCGCTCATGCCCTTTGGTGGTCTGCGCATGGCTCAGAAAGCTTTGGAATCGTACGGCCTGAAGATGTGCCCCCATACGGCAGAGTTCTTCGGCCGCATTCGCAAGACGCACAATGAAGGTGTGTTCGATGCGTACACCAGCGATATTCGCGCTGCACGCTCTGCCGGCATCATCACCGGTCTGCCGGATGCTTATGGCCGCGGTCGCATCATCGGCGACTATCGCCGCGTGGCTCTCTATGGCACCGATAAGCTCATCGCTGCCCGCCGCAAGGACTTGAAGGATCGCGAAGCCGGTGTGATGACGGATGCTACCATCCGCCTGCGCGAGGAAATGAACGAACAGATACGCGCTTTGGATGAATTGGCGCAGATGGGGCAGAGCTACGGCTGCGATTTGACCCGCCCCGCCGCAAACTCTCGCGAAGCCGTGCAGTGGACCTACTTGGGCTACTTGGCTGCTGTGAAGGAACAGAATGGCGCTGCTATGTCCATTGGGCGTGTCTCTACCTTCTTGGATATTTACTTTGAACGCGATTTGGCCAACGGCACCATTACTGAATCCGAGATTCAGGAGCTGATGGATCAGTTCGTGATGAAACTGCGCATGGTGCGCTTTATCCGCACGCCAGAGTACAACAGCCTCTTCTCCGGTGACCCCACGTGGGTGACAGAATCTATCGGCGGTATGGGCGAAGATGGCCGCACATTGGTCACCCGCAGCTCTTTCCGCATGCTGCAGACCCTGTACAACCTGGGGCCGGCTCCCGAGCCGAATCTGACCGTGCTGTGGTCCACCGCGCTGCCGGAGGGCTTCAAGAAGTACTGCGCCAAGGTATCCATCGAGACTTCTTCCGTGCAGTATGAGAACGATGACCTGATGCGCCCCTACTGGGGGGATGACTACGGCATTGCCTGCTGTGTATCAGCCATGCGCATTGGCAAGCAGATGCAGTTCTTCGGTGCCCGTGCCAACTTGGCCAAGTGCTTGCTCTACGCCCTCAACGGTGGTGTAGACGAAGTGAAGGGCAAGCAGGTGACACCGCCCGCCCCCCGCTACGAGGGCGAGTACCTGGAGTACGACAAGGTGATGGAGCTCTTCGATAACATGCAGAATTGGCTGGCCAAGACTTACATCGATGCGCTCAACATCATCCACTACATGCACGATAAGTACTGCTACGAGCGCATCGAGATGGCTCTGCACGACCCGGAAATCCTGCGCACCATGGCCGCCGGTATCGCCGGTCTCTCCGTGGCGGCAGACTCCCTCTCTGCCATCAAGTATGCCAAGGTCAAGTGCATCCGCAACGAGGAGGGGCTCATCACCGACTTCGAGACGGAGGGCGAGTTCCCCTGCTATGGCAACAATGACCCCCGCGTGGACGAAATTGCCGAGGCTCTGGTCACGAACTTCATGAACAAGCTGCGCAAGCTGCACACCTACCGCGATTCCATGCCCACGCAGTCCGTGCTCACCATCACCTCCAACGTGGTATACGGCAAGAAGACCGGCAACACGCCCGACGGCCGCCGCGCCGGCGAGCCCTTTGCACCGGGTGCCAACCCCATGCATGGCCGCGATAAGAATGGTGCTGTGGCTTCCATGCTCTCTGTGGCCAAGCTCAACTACGATGACAGCCAGGACGGCATCTCCTACACCTTCTCCATTGTGCCCGGCGCATTGGGCAAGGACGAGGATGAGCGCGAGACCAAGCTCGTCTCCCTGCTGGATGCCTACTTCGCCGCCACCGGTCACCACATCAATGTGAACGTGCTGGAGCGCGAAACCCTCATGGATGCCATGGAGCACCCGGAGAAGTATCCCCAGCTCACCATCCGCGTGTCCGGCTATGCGGTGAACTTCATCAAGCTCACCCCCGAGCAGCAGCGCGAGGTCATCAGCCGCACTTTCCATACGCGCTAAAGCGAAGTAACATTCCATTAATCCACCCTGCAATCGACTCGGCGTTGATTGCAGGGTGTTTTGGGTTTACATGCGCCCCCAAGTATGAGTAAAGAGGGTTACCAAATCATGAAGCGTGTGTGATTGTTGGTAGAGGCAAAAGGAGAAGCGGAGATGCTTATTATTTGCAGTGTTGCTTTCGATACCTATCAGAGTACAGGATGCTTGTGTAGACAGGGTATTTTTTCTGCGCTGCCTGAATGAGGGTGAAAATCTCGGCATAATCCGGTTTGCCTTCTGCATAGTTCGTCCAGAAAGAGGTACCGGGCGGCGGAAACGGAATGGCTCCATGAGCCAGGAGAAGAGACACGATTTTCTTATCCTTCTTGAGCATGGCTTCTGTCAGAGGTGTGCCACTCCATCCATCGTGACTCCACCAATCGTTTACTTCTTCGGGATGTTCCATGATGCGAGTCATCACAGCTTGCCGTGAGGCTTCGCGGCCATCCATGTTCTGAATGAGGCGAATGAGTACGCTGTCATATTCGCAATACCGTCTATTCCCGAATGCCGGGTGGTTGGGATTGCCGGAATATACTACTTCCTCGGCTTTTGCGGCAAAAAACGGAAGTGTGCAACATGTGATAAAAATGAAAAGCTTCTTCATATTGAAAGTGGCAAGGTTCAATGCGTGCATCAACTGTACCTGCATCCGGGGGGCTTAATTCGCGGGCGCGGCTGGTTTCCGGGTATCATTCAGCAGCTCTAGGGTGCGGAAGTCGTATTCTTTGGTATGGGTGCCTAAGTAGGCTCCGGTTTGGGGGCAAAATTGCTCGATGTAGAAGCGGAGGCGGTCTTTCAGCTCCACAAAGACAAAGGGCTTCACCATGGGGAGTTCGCGAGCCCACGGGCGGTCATGGCATATCCACGCGCCTTTGGTTTCGAGCGTTTTGACGGCGATGCGGCAGCTGAGGCCATCCGGAGCAATGTGTTTGATGTAGCCGTTGAGAGCGTAGGCTCCGCGGGCTCCTGTGCGGCCTCCGGCAGAATAGAGCACGCGCTTGTCTGCATCCCAGGTGGGGGGAGTGTGTCTCCTTTTGTGGGAGGGGAATAGGTGGCGGAAGAGCTCTGCCTCCGCATCCGAGATGGCACTTTGGGTGCCGCGCAGTTCTCGGCGCGTCCATTGCTTGTGTTCGGTTCGTTCGATTTGGCGGGTCTGCGGGTTGTATAGCACCCGGTCAACGTACAATGTTTCCTCATCCCTATCAACGATGCCCACCAAATGAGAGGCAAACACAAAAGGTGCGATGGCGTGGTATACCTGCTCCGTGAAATTGACTCGTTTATCGGGTGCGGATTCAAAGCGCTCGCAGAAGATTTTGCGCATGGTGCTGCCATCCGCAGCCAGCAGCATCAGGTGCTCGCGCAGCACCCGCTTACCTGCCTTGTTGCGCCCCCATGAGGAGGAGTATTGCACCAGCTTCTCCGTATCCCAAGATTCTGTAACCGGCTCGGCCTCGCTACCGAAATAGCGCTCGAATAGGGCGGCATCTGCCGGGGAAACGGCCGAGCAAAGGAGCGCCTCCGTGTAGGCGTATTCTTTTGCCGCCACGGCATACGCTAAAGGCGTAGCCCATGGCAGTAGGGCAAGATACATGCCCATCAATCTCTTTGCATACATCTTCATGTGTTTCGCTCCGATAGTTCATGATAGCAAACACCGGGCGCCGAAGCCAGCTTTTTATCATAAAATTGCTTGCTATATCGAAGAAATTTGCGATACTGGCAGAGTATGAAAAGCGCATCAATTCTGAGTGTGTTGCTGGCCACAGCTGCATGGGTGGCGGCTGAGCCTGAAATGCCTAAGCGTGGGGTGGTGATGGAGGTGTGGGATAATGTGAAGATGGGGCGTATGGAGGATTTTTTGGCGGTGATGAAGCAGCGCCCGGCCAAGGGGGTGTACATCAGGAGGCGCATCGATGAAAATGCTGCGGGGGCAGATCATTTTGGGGCGCGCTTTTCTGCTTGGATTACCGCACCCAAAACAGGTGAATATACCTTTTATTTGGCCGCAGATGATATGGCCGAGTTGCTGCTGAGCACCGATGAAAGCGAGGCGAATTTGCGCAAGCTTTGCTCGGTGGGCTCATACACGCCGCGGCATCATTTTGTGCAGGGGCGAGGCTCGGGCAAAGTGCAGTTGCAAGAAGGGAAAAAATATGCGCTTGTGTTGCATTATAAAGATGCGGTGAACGATGACCACGTGGCGCTGGCGTGGTCCGGGCCGGGTATGCCGAAAGAGATTATTGCCCCCAAGTACCTGGAACCCCGCATGAATGACGCGCAGCGCAAAATCTGGCAGGAAACTGCCACCAAGGAAGCTCGCGGAAAGAAGCTGCGCAATGAGATGATTCGCCAGAAAGGGTCGGATTTGGCTGCGTGGTTGGATAAGCTGCCGCGCCATGAGCAGCAGCTTCTTGTGGACTTTTTGCTCAAGGAACAAAGCCGATTGGCGGCCATGGGCAAGGGGGAGGCATTTCAAAAGGGGATGGCTCGCTACGCGAAAGTGGCAGCCGGTATCAACGCCACCCCGCAGTCACCCGTTACCAATCCCGTGGCTAAGACCCTGTTGCTGATGGAAGACGCTCGTTTGAAATCGCTCTCCCACGAGGAGCTGCTCCAATATGGTGCGCACCGTTTGGCGGCCTCCTTGGGCAAGATTCCTAAAAGGGCCAAGGCGGTCAAGCTCACGCAGAAGCTTCATTCGCACGGCGATAAGTGGAGGGAGGAGTACGTCTCCCTCGGGCTGTATGCCATACCCGGCAAGCCGGTGACGGTGACCATCCCGCAAGAATACGTCGGCAAAAGGTTGGAAGTGCAGGTGGGACATCATTTCCCGCATAAAAACAAGCCATTCGTTTGCATGCCGAACACCACCTATTGGTTCAAGTTGGACAAAGTGACAACCGAATTGGTAACACCGCACGGCGGGCTCATGCTGCTGAAAGTACCCCGCGAAGTGGCGCTGAATGATACCCCCGTGACGATTGAGGGTGCGCTGCGGGCGCCGCGCTTCATCTTGGGCAAACACACGGATGAGGATTGGAAAACACTCAAAAAAGCACCCGCGCCGTGGGGCGAGCTGGTGAGCGAGCACATCATCCTCGTGGTGCCGCGGGAGGTCTTGCAGACGCTCAACAACCCCACCGAGGTGATGACTTGGTGGAACAACAATAACCGCGATTTGGAGGATTTTTACTCATATTATCCCAAGGTGCCTTTCCGCATGCATGCAGGCCACTATGCGGAGGAGGGGATTTCCTTCTGGCCGCTGCAATGGGTTCCCAAGAATATGGCTTACTTGCTGAACTTGGAGGCCATGAAAGCCAAGAACTCGCCCCTCTTCTTGCATGAGCATGGCCACCACAGCGATTTTTGGGAAATGGAGCTTTCTTTCTGGGCAGAATCCACCACCAACTGGGGGGGCTATTACCTGAAAGCCCGCCCCGGCATGGCCTTTGATTGGAAAGACTCGCATGATACGCACCTGCGCCGCCTTTTCGATGTGAATGATAAAAGCATGCAAGAAATTATGCAGGACAAATGGTACAAAATCTCCAACAAAGGAACGCACCATTGGTCCTACCCCATCACTTCCATGATGATAGGCTATGCCGAGGACTTTGGTTGGGAGTGCGTGAAGCGCACCATTAAGCGCCTGCGCGACAAAGAGGATGCTATGTACAAATGGGATTTTGTGCAGGGGGCAGATGCCGACCAAGCCAAGATAGACCGCTACCTGATTGGATTGTCCGAGGCCGCCCGGCGCGATGTGCGCCCCTATTTTGCTCATTTTAAAATGTACCCCTCCGATGGCGCCGCTGCCTATCTCAATAAGCTCAAACTGCCTCCGTGGGATATGACCTATCTTGTGCAGCCGGAGGCGGCTCGCACGTTTAAAAATGTGTCCCTCCCCATCGCTTGTGGCAAGAATGAGCTACTGAGCTTTGCCAAAAAATCTGCCATTCAGTGGCATCCTGTGTCCCAAATGGGGGGGCGTGTCACCATGCAGGGAAAGAGCCATGCTGTCTACACTCCGCTCGATGGCTTTACCGGTGAGGATACGATACGCTACCGCGTTTCCAATGAGGTAGGCGCGGTGGATAAAGAAATGCGCATCATGGTGGAATGATGCGCATGCCGGGTGCTTTTGTTTATTTGCCGGCGGGGAAAGCGGGCAAGACGAGGCGCACTCGCTCGGTGGGCGAGTTTTTGAGGGAGAAAGTGGCGCTTGCGGTAAAGGGTGCGGTGCCTTTCTTTTTCCAAGTGAGCTGTGCTTGGCCGGAGTGTGGGGTGGTGAAGTTCAGCGTGAGGGTGGCCTCGGTGCTGTAATTTTGCAGCGAGATGACGGCGCGACTTTTTGCGGTGGGGGTGTAGGAGATGTTCAGTGGCATGGGCGCATCATACGGAGATGCGGAGGCGGCTTCCGCTTCGGGAAGCGCGGCAAAAGGCCCGGCATAGGCCGGGAATTGGATTAGCATGGGCGCAGAGCCGACTGCCGCATCGGCGAAGCTCAGCTCCAAGCGAGTCTTGGCTAGTGTGCCCGGTGCGGTGGGGGCTGCGGCCTGTTCTTGCGCCGTTGTGCAGCATGCGGTGGTGCAGATGGCGCTCATCAGACCCAATGTGGTTAGGAGGGAGGATTGCATTGCCGGAAACAGAAGTTTGTCGAATAAAGAGCACCGCCTATCCCTCAACTCAAGTGATAGGCGGTGCGGAGTGAAGGAGGGGGAGCGAGTTTATTCCTCCCAGGCAGCTTCTTCTTCGCAGGTGGCTTCGATTGCACCGGATTCGCAGGGGGCTTCCTCGCCCATATCTGCCTCGCTGGGGAAGAACATGCCGTGCACCTCGGGGCTGTCGATGCCCAGGCCAATGCAAATCTTGAGCAAGTTGGCGGCAACGTCAATCACTTGCATCTTTGTTTTGTAGGGCAGGGATGCAGCCAGCTCTGCGGGATCTGCATCACCGGCAATAGCAGGCATGATGGCAGCAGCTGCTTGCCCCTCACCCAGCGGAGCGGCTGCGGCTACCAAGGCCTGCAGCTCCGGTGCTGCCATGAGCCCCTGAATCACGCTTGCACGCTGTGCGTTGGTGAGCGGCTCAAGAGCTTGCAAAATGGCGGGGGTGCTGGCGGAAAGCTGGGCATCCAGCTCGGCAATCAGCGTGGGCAAATCTTTCTCCTGTGCACCATTGAGGCGGGCTGTCAGCTGGGTAAGGGCGGCCTTGATGGTGTCCTGTGCTGCAACTTCGGGGGATGCTTGCACCGACATGCAGACCATGGGAGCCAGTGCGAGAGCCATGTATGTATATTTAGTCATCGTTTGAAAATTGGGGTTTGATTTTCTAGGGGGCGTGCAAGGATATCCACGCTGTTTCTGCTTTAGCACACGCTACTTGTCATGTAAAGAAAAAACAACTGTTAGTACGCAATTCGTACCATGCTTTTGCAAGTTTTTTTACGTGCGTACCGGGCGAGCGTGGGTGCAATTTCTCATTTAATTTTGTTCTACGAGTTCTTTCGGCTTGACATTTTGGCCAAAAGGTTGTTTTATAGCTGCCCCGCTACCTGAAGTCAGGGCGAGCGCGAAAGCGCCCCTGCTGCGGAAAAATCTCCCAAAACGAGAAAAAACTAACGAAAACATAAATCATTATGGGATCGCTTAAGAAGAGACGTAAGGCCAAAATCAACAAGCACAAGCGCAGCAAGCGCATGCGCCAGAACCGCCACAAGAAGCGTTTGCGTTACAAGTCCTAAGCTGCGCGCTTAGGCCACGTCCGCAAGCGACGCTGTTCTTTTTCACGGCACTGTTTCCTGCATGGGAGCAGTGCCGTTTTGATTGGCACGGGGCATGGTATCTCTGCACACGGTTCAGGGCTTAGCGCACGCTCTCAAAGAAGCCACCGCCCAGTAGGCATTCACCGCGGTCGGCATCGGGGGCGTAGAAGGCGCATACTTGGCCGAGGGCGAGTGCGCGTACGGGCTCATCAAAGGTGAGCTGCACCTTGTTGTCGCCCAAGTGTGTGCATGTGGCATGCACAGCCCGGGTTCGGTAACGGGGCTGTGCCATCACCCGTTCGGGGAGGGGGCGGAGGGGGTTGGTGATGGAGCCCACAATGGCGCTGCGGGCATAGAGTCCGGGGGTTTCCTCCCCCTCGTAGCCGAGGATGAGCCGGTTTTTCTGCAAATCTTTACCCACAACGACATAGGCAACGCCCTCTCGCGGGGATGCTACATGGTGGCCTTTGCGCTGGCCCATGGTGAAGAGGTGCAGGCCTTGGTGCTGCCCCAGAACGCGGCCTTGCAGGTCGACGATGTCGCCGGGGTTATCCGGGAGGTAGTGGCGCAGGAAATCGCTCATCTTGACCTGGCCGATAAAGCAGATGCCTTGAGAATCTTTTTTCTCCGCATTGGGCAGGTGAAAGCGGCGGGCAATCTCGCGCACTTCCGGTTTGGTGATTTGGCCCACAGGGAAGATAGCATGCGCAATTTGTTCCGGGCGCATGAGCGCGAGGAAGTAAGATTGATCTTTGTTGCGGTCTGCCCCGCGGAGGATGTAGCTGCCTTCCCCCGGTACATCCAGGCGGTTGGCATAGTGCCCGGTAGCCACGCCGGAGAAGCCTTGCTCACGAGCGTAATCCAGCAGCACGCCAAACTTCATTTCGCGGTTGCAGAGTACATCCGGGTTGGGGGTGGAGCCGTTGCGGTAGCCTTCGATGAGATAGTTGACAACGCGCTCTCGGTATTGGGCTATCAAATCCACCACGCGCAGCTCAATGCCCAGCGTGCGGCACACGCCAAGTGCATCTTCAATATCGCGCTCCCATGGGCATTCGCCGGGTATATTTTCATCGTTGACCCAGTTTTTCATGTAAGCGGCTACCACTTCGTGCCCCTGTTGTACGAGCAGGGCTGCGGCTGCGGCGCTGTCTACGCCGCCACTGAGAGCTACAAGGATGCGTGCCATGTTGTGTGTGCGTCAGGAAGAGGTATCGGGGTGGTGGGCTGTCTCGAACTCAGCCAGTGCTTTTTCCAGCTCTTCCGGCGATCCGAGCGCACGCCGGAGTGCGCAGCATACGAACGTGGAGACATTCATCTGCAAAGCGGCGGCATGCTTTTTCATTCGGCGGTACAAGGGCAGGGGGCAGCGAAAGGAAAACGAGATGCGTTCCGGGGTGCCTGTGTTGCTCATACCAAGGAAAATCTAGCAGATTGTCAGGCTTGTGGCAATTCTTTTTTGTACTCGCCTACGGCTTCTGGGTTTTTTGGCAAGCAACAGAAACATCAATTGCGTGCAAAATCTTTGGGATACGTGTAGTTTCTGTTATTGTTTTTTCTCAACTGTTGACAAGAGCGGGGGATTGTGGTAGAAAGAAGCTGTGCGTGGCACCGACCGCGTGCATCTGTCTATCAAATAATTCTAAACTGTTTATCATCATTGCTATGAATACTACCACAATCGCGGCAGGAGCCGTTGAGTTGTTGTTGCCGTTGTTGTCTGTTTGGGGCGGAGCTGTGTTTGCGCAGCGCAAAGTCAGATAGAAGGAAATCCCGCTGTTGAGCGGCTTACGGATTCTCCATGCATGCTGAACATCACGGCCGGGCAGCAGGATAAGCTCTTGGGGCTTTCGGTGAAAGGCCGTCTTCAGGAATAAAAGCCTGCATTCCCCCCCAAAAAAACTTTGTCTACCAAATCCCCCCAATCTGTTTAGCAAACATCATGACAACTCAACACGACAACACCGCATCCCCCGTATGCGGCAAAAAAGGCAACCAGAGCCGCTACCGCTATATGACCCTTGTGGCGCCCATGGCTCCGCATCATTCTTTGAGCGGGCGGCAGCACAACATGAAACTTTACTGTGTCCTGCGCTGGTTTTTGTATACCCAGACGCCGGGCAGCCGCTTCTTCTGCGTGCCCAAACAGGCAGCGGCCATGCCGTATGGGGCGCAATGTATACGCGTGCTCTGTTCCGTCTCTCGTGAGAAATTTCTTGGCTCACCTTGTTTTCAGGAGCTACTGCGTATCATGAAAGCGGAAAAACTGGCACCCTGTCTGCATGTGTTCGATGGCTATGCCGACGGCAAGGATAAGCCCATGCCTACCATAGATATCACGGGCTACGCTCGCCGTAAAAAGCTGCATGGGACAGACATTGTGGTAGGGCGGGGGCTGGACCGCGCCCATATCCCTTATTTTGCGCACCAAATGCTGCTGAAGATGAAAAAGGCCACCCTGGATTCCATGCCGACAGAAGAGAAGGGCTACTATGCGCATTTCGGGCTCAATCCGGCGCAATTTGGTTGATACGGGCTGCGTTTCATGCTACGATGCGGGTGCACACACATGACATCTCCCGCCATGACAGGTCTTGTTCATTCTGTAGAATCCTGCGGCACGGTCGATGGACCGGGCATCCGCTTCGTGGTGTTTCTTTCCGGGTGCAGCTTGCGCTGCCGCTATTGCCACAACCCGGATACCTCGTACAAGCGCCAGGGCAAGGAACGCAGTGTGGAGGATATGCTGGCAGAGATTGCCCGCTACGCCGCGTTCGTGAAAAACGCCGGGGGCGGGGTTACCCTTTCCGGGGGCGACCCGCTCTTCCAGCCTGCCTATACCCGCGCCTTGCTGCGCGGCTGCAAGGAACTGGGGTTGCACACCTGCATTGATACCTCCGGCCACCTTGGCAGCAATGCAGATGATGCCATGCTGGCGGATGTGGACCTCGTGCTGCTGGATATTAAGGCCTGGCAGCCGGAGTGCTACCGCGCGCTGACAAGCCAGCCCCTGCAGCCCACGCTGGATTTTGCCGCCCGCCTGGCCGCCATGGGCAAGCCCATTTGGCTACGCTATGTGCTTGTGCCCGGTGTGAATGACCGTGCAGAGGATATCGCGCCGCTGGCTCAATATGCCGCCTCCCTCGGCAATGTGGAGCGTGTGGATGTGCTGCCGCTGCACCACATGGGCCGCTTCAAATGGCAGGAGCTTGGCTTGGAGTACACCCTTGCTGATACTGAGCCGCCCACCCCTGAGCAAACAGCTGCGGCCAAGGCCATCTTTCGTGCCGCCGGCTTGCAGGTGCATTGAGCCTTGTCCTCGGGCTGCTCTGTGACCACTTTTTTTGGGGGGGATAAGCATGCACCTGACATTCGATTTGTGTTGGGGCGCATTGCGTCGCCACAAAAAAAAGCCCGCCGATGGCGGGCCCGGAAGCGGAATGCTGATAGGGTAAATCAGTTCAGGCGGAAAGTGATGCGAGCCTTGCTCATATCGTAGGGAGAGACCTCGATTTTCACGCGGTCGCCCACGACAAGGCGGATGAAACGCTTGCGCATCTTACCGGAGATGTGGGCCAGGAACTCGTGCCCGTTGGCCACCTTGACGCGGAACATGGTGCCTGCCAACACGGCAGAAACAACACCCTCCATCTCAATCTCTCCCTCGCCATCGTCCGAAGACACCTTGGCTTTCACGGGTGCGGGGGAAGAGGGGCGGGCGCCACCACGCTGCTGGTTGTTGCTGCGGGGGCCGTTGTTGCGCTGCTGCGGCTTGGGGCCGCGTCCATTGGGGGGATTTGCCATTATGCTGTTTATATGGTTAGTGCCTGCGTGTCTGCACGCGTAGGCGGGGCTAGTTTACTTCTCAAAAGCGCTCTTGGCAAGCGCTTTTTTCAAAAAAAAACAGGAAAAACGCAAAATGCGGTTGACAAAAGGGCAGAATAAGGGTAGATTATCCGCCCCGAACTATAGGGGTTCGACGGCGAAAGCCTTAACAGGAATAAACGAAAACAACATGAAAACCTTCTCTGCCAAAGCTCAGGACATTGAGCGCAAGTGGTATGTGATCGACGCTGCCGACAAGGTGCTCGGTCAGGTCGCAGTAGAAGCAGCCAACCTGCTTCGCGGAAAGAACAAGACGATTTTCACCCCCCACGTGGACTGCGGTGACTACGTAATCGTCGTGAATGCCGACAAGGTTGTGCTCTCCGGCAACAAGGAGCGCGCCAAGATTTACACCCGTTACACCGGCTACGTTGGTAACCAGGTTGTGACGACTCCCGCCAAACTCCGCAAGTCTCATCCCGAGAAGATTTTGGAGCTCGCTATCCTCGGTATGGTGCCCCACACCCGTCAGGGCCGTGCTCAGGGAACCCGCTTGAAGGTGTACGCCGGTGCAGAGCATCCTCATGCTGCTCAGACTCCGGAAGTTGTCGAAATTGCCTAATATATAATCTTTAATCACCATGTCTACCACCCCTTACAATGCAACAGGCCGCCGCAAGGAGGCTATCGCACACGCTTGGCTGACCCCCGCTGAGGAAGGCAAGTCCGGCAAGATTACCATCAACCGTCGCGGTTTCGAGGAATACCTCCCCACGGATGCTCTGCAGAACGTTGTGCTGCAGCCCTTCTACGCCACCAACACCATGAAGAAGTACGATGTTCGCATCGCTACGAAGGGTGGCGGTCTGCACGGCCAGACTGGTGCCATGAGCTTGGCTATCGCCCGCGCTCTGGTGATGCTCAACGAGGAGTTCCGCCCCATGCTCCGCGAGCAGGGCTTGCTCACTCGTGACTCCCGCATGAAGGAACGCAAGAAGGCTGGTCGTCCCGGCGCTCGCAAGCGCTTCCAGTTCAGCAAGCGCTAATCGCTGCTCCGACTGTTCGGACCTCTATTTTCCTATGGGCCATGCACCTTGCAAGGGGTGCATGGCTTCTTAGCAAACGGAGTTTGCTTCATAGTACTGCCTTTGCCGCCCCATGTATTTACCTGATAAATCCCTCTTCCCGTTGTATCTGGCGCCCATGGCCGGGGTGACAGACCCGATTTTTCGCACTTTGTGCAAAGAATGCGGAGCCGATGTGATGGAGACGGAGTTTGTATCGGCCGAGGGGGTGTTGCAAGCATGGGAACGCAACCGGCGCTATGTAGAGTTTGAGGCAGCGCACCGCCCGCTGGGGGTGCAGATATTCGGCTCTGTGCCGGCCAATATGGCGGCAGCTGCCCGCATCATTGTAGATGCCATGCAGCCGGATTTTTTGGATATCAATGCCGGTTGCCCCGTCCCCAAGGTCGTGGGACGCAATGGGGGCTCCTCGCTGCTCAAAGATTTGCCTCTACTGCAGCAGATAGCCGCTGCTGTGGTGGCTGAATTGGGAGCAGATTGCCCTGTGACCACCAAAATACGCATTGGTTGGGATGCCAACCACATTGTGGCAGAGGAGGCCTGCCTGCGCTTACAAGATGCCGGGGTGCAAGCAATTACGGTGCATGGGCGCACCCGCTCTCAACAATACGGAGGGGTGGCAGATTGGGGCATCATCGATGCTTGTGCCCGCGCCGTGCAGATTCCTGTCATAGGCAACGGGGATATTACCGGCCCCGCCGATGTGAAGCGAGCGCGCGAGGAGACGGCTGTGTCCGGTGTGATGATAGGTCGCGCCGCCATGAACGCTCCATGGATTTTCCGCCAAGCTCGCCATTATCTTAACACCGGGGAGCTGCAATCCCCCCCCACCGCGGCCGAGCGCATCGAGTTCATGCTGCGCCACACCCGCATGGCCTTGGAAAGCCACCACTACGGTGGCGAACTCACCACCATGCGCGCCATGCGTGCCCGCTTGCTGGCCTATGCCAAGGGCATACCCGGCACCAAGCCCCTGCGCCCGCAGCTTTCCCGCGTAGAAAGCTACGCCGCGTTGGAGGATATGCTGCGCCCCTTGTCCTAACCCGCTGCCAAGCGTACGCTTGGCAATTTCGCATGGCAGCAAGCCCTATTTCGCTTGCCCCGCAGGGGCGAATTTCACGCAGCCGCAGGCTGAATTGCGCGCGCGATTCTTCGCGCATCAGTAGCACGCTATTCAGCTCGCGAGAGGAAGCAAGATAAACCGATGCGCGAAGGGTCGCGCGTGAAATATGTTGCCGAGGGCAACATGCGAAATTCTCGCGACTCCGCTCGAACGAAATTTGAGCTGAAGCTCAAGCGAAATTGCCAAACAAGTTTGGCAGAGAAGAGGATAACCCGCTGCCCGATAAATCGGGCAATTTCGCATGGCTGCAAGCCCTATTTCGCTTGCCCCGCAGGGGCGAATTTCACTCAGCCGCAGGCTGAATTTCGCGCGCGATTCTTCGCGCATCAGAGGCACGCTATTCAGCTCGCGAGCTCATGCGAGCCATTATTCCGTTTCGCCGTTACTCTTGGCTGTATTCAAGGTTGCAATCAACATGCGGCGAATACTGCCGGCTTTTTCTCTTAACCGTGTAGCATCAAGTGAGTGTTCGGGGAGAGCTTGGCTTAGCACGGTGAGCCAAAACTCTGTCTCGTGACATTCTTTGAGTGCAATTTGCATTTTTGCAATAAAGTCTGCACGGCTGTGAGCATACTTGGCCTCATGTATGTTGGCACCAACGCTGGTTCCTGCACGAGCCAACTGATTTTTTAAATAAGCCTTCTTTTCTATGCGGTCGTACAGATGTGTCAACTCAATCGCAAGCTCTATGGACAAATGGATAAGTTTACCCTCTTTCACGCTTGTTAGTATAGCATATCTTTATTGTTATTTCAATGGTAAATGATTCTTTGAAGGCAAGGATCGCGACCGCTCGCGAGAGGAAGCAAGATGAACCGATGCGCGAAGGGGCGCGCACGAAATATGTTGCCGAGGGCAACATGCGAAATTCTCGCGTCCGCTCGAACGAAATTTGAGCTGAAGCTCAAGTGAAATTGCCCGATAAATCGGGCAGCGTATTAAGACAAGCCCAAAGTGCTCACCACTGCGCGCACCGGGTGGCCGCTGATGAGGATGCTGAGCGGAGTTCCCGGCAGAGCCATGCCTGCATTCAAGTAGGCGAATGCCACGCCCAGACCTGTTTCGGGGGAGATACAGCCGCTCGTGATACTGCCCACACTTTGACCGCGCATATCCCGCACGGTGCAGCCATGGCGGGGCGGGGGCGATGCCTCCGTGCATTCCAGCGGTGCAAGGCGTTTTTTGCGGAAGCCGCCGCCGGCTTTCTGGTGCATGGCTGCAGCGCCCACAAAGTTTTTATCGGCTGCACAAAGGTGTTCCAAACGGGCTTGGTGAGGTGTTGTTTTGCAGTTTGTATCTCGCCCGGCAGACACTTTGCGGCGTTCCAAGCGCAAGCACTCGCGGGCTGCCATGCCACAAGGAATAGCTCCGGCGCGCACAAAGGATTCAAACCAATGAATGCCGCGATTCGCCGGGCAAAAAAGCTCAAAACCTTCATCACCTTCCTGCCCGCAGGTGGTGATGCGCAGCTCCTCTCCGCGGTAGAGTGTATGCTTCATGCTCATATCCGGCGGTAGTGTCAAATCCGGCAGCACTCGCTGGAAGACCTCGCTGCTTTCCGGGCCGTACACGGCCATGGCACTCCACTTTTCCGTCTCATTACGCAGCTCTGCGTGGCCATATTCCCGGTGAGCCGAGAGCCAAGCGTAATCCTCCTGCACCAAGGCCGCACTTCCCAGCATCCAGTACACGCCTTCCTCATCGCAGAAGAGTGTCAGGCGGTCGATGATGCCGCCTTCTTCATTGAGCATGAGTGTGTGCTGTCCGTATCCCTCTCGGCAACGTGCTACCCGATTGCTCAGCATGCGCTCTAACCACGTGCTTGCGCCCTCTCCCCACACGCTGAACTTGCCCATATGAGAAATATCAAACACGCCGCAAGCTGAGCGTGTGGCACGGTGCTCTCGCAGAATGTCGGTGTACATGCCCGGCATGCGCCAGCCCTCTTCATAGCCCAGCGTTGCGCCCTGCTGCCGGTGATACGGATTGATGGGGGATTCTTTCATGGCGCTCCCCATTGTGCCTGTGTTGTCTCCTTAGAGCAAGCAAGTTAGTCTAGCTATTTTGGGATGCACATGAAATCGCTGCCAAGTTTACTTGGCAATTTCGCATGGCTGCAAGCCATATTTCGCTCGCCCAGCACGGGCGAATTTCACTCAGCCGCAGGCTGAATTTCGTGCGCGATTCTTTGCGCATCAACGGCACGCTATTCAGCTAGCGAGCGCATGCGAGCCATTATTTCAAATGAAAGAGTAGGGACTGCGTCCGAGCGTAAGAGGAAGCTAGATAAACAGATGCGCGAAGGCTCGCGCACGAAATATGTTGCCGTGGGCAACATGCGAAATTCTCGCGTTCGCACGAACGAAATTTGAGCGGATGCTCAAGCGAAATTGCCAAACAAGTTTGGCAGAGAAAAGAAGAACCCGCTGCCAAGCGCACTTGGCAGCGGGGAGGGGGGGAGAAAAATTACTTCTGCATCAGGAACACGCCGTAGGGATTGTCATCCATGGGCATGTGGATGAGCACCTGATCCTTGAGGGCATCCATACCCAGAACGGGGGGCTGGCCTTCTTGGCCGAAGATGGGCGCAACACCTTTCAGCACAATGCCCTTGGCCACCTCAATATCGGCGGGTTTGCCTTCTTCAACTTGTACGCTGGCGGCGGCATTCACATCCCCGACTTGTGCGGAGATTTTGCCGGCAGAGCCGGGGCGCCAATCTTCCGGGCTCACACGGGTGATGCTGCTGCCGGTATCCAGCAGGAGGTTGAGCTCTTTGCCGGCGCATTTTACCTGCATCATGAGGCGTCCAAACTGGTCTTGCTTACCGTAAAGCTGCTCCAGCATACCGCTTGCGGGCATGCCCCAGTAGTATTCGTTCTTGCGCAGGTCGAATGTAAAAACGAGGCCGCCCAGTACATCCATGCCCAAGATTCCGTCAATGGGTTCCACAAGCGCCTGGCGCACAGCATCCAGCGGCAGTACCATGAACGGGAATTCCGGGGCAGAAGCCCCACCGGCTTGCAGGGAGCTTATCATAATCTTGGGTGCTTGTGCAGCATTGCCGCGGAACATCATCATGCTAGTATCCAGCCACCGTGCTTGCTTCAGCTTGGCTGCACTTTCGGTGTGCAGCACCGTGTGGGTGGCACCGGTATCCAGCATCATACGCAGTGGTTCACCGCCCACAAGACAGGTAACGAGCACCTGGCCGCAGCGCGGGTCGCGGGTCATTGTCATCAAATCAACCTGCTGCGTTTGAGCTGCTTGCGGGGCAGGGGTGGCAGCGGGGGCTTTTTCCTGAGCCATGGTAGGCATGGCCAGCATCAGAGCCAAGAGGCAGAGTGTGGTTTTCATTGTGTTTTGGGGGTGTTGTGTTAATGGTAAGTTTTACAGCGGTTGAGCCAGCCGGGCAACCAACGTTTTTCGCCACGAGCGGCGGGGGAGTTTGCTACGCGTCGGCGCATGACCTCGCTTGCCGCGCGGGAGAATTCAGCCGTGGCGGCCCGACCTTGTGGGTTGCCTTGCATGGTTTCCAGCACCTGCAGCAGGCCCCATCCGTAGCCGTTGTATCGCTCGCTTTCTTTGGTGCCTTCTCCCTTGAAGTTGACATAGTCTACCAGGCAGTACATGCCTTGTGTGGTGCATGCCAGCGCATTGTAGTGAGCTTGCACTGCGGCAGGATGGCTGCTTTGGCGCATCATCTTGGGCAGGGCAGCGCGCGAACGCGCCATGATGAACTGTGTCTGCAAATCCACATGGGCGGCCAGCCATTGGCGCATTTTATCTGCCAAGCCGCTCCTATCCGCTTCGAATGCTGCTTTATTGGGCCACGGAGCTTTGCCGTAAAAATACGATGGTACTTGCACACCACGCGAGCGCGCGTATGCTACAAACCGCGGCAAACTCTCATCAAATGGGCCTTCTACCCCGGCCGGGTACCAAATGAAATGCCCAATGCCCAGAGACGGGAAATCCTCTCCCACATTCCAACTCACCAGTCCGGGCACAGTCCCTGCACATTCATTTGCCCAAATCCGCTTCCCCAGCCAGCGTATATCCACGTTTGCCGTGCTCATGGCGGCCTGTGTGCGTCTTTGCCTTGACGGCCCTTGCGGGGCTGCCGTGCATGCGCCCAGCAACAGCACCGGTACCAGTAGATATGCCATCTTCATGCCCTCATTCTACACTATTTTAAGAGAACATGTAAAGCTGAAAAAATACCGCGCCGGAGCCATCCGCTCCGCGCGCTCTCCAAAGATTTTGGAAGCCCTAGAACCATCTACTACGTATTGGTAGAAGCTTCCCGTCGTGTTCAATGCCATTTGTGGGGCGTTCTCGTTGTTGAAAAACGGCGCTGCGCATGCCGCAATGTGCTCATCGTGGGTACACGTCCGCCAAAAAAAAGATTTTTCTAGCCTTTATTCTTGACAAATCCACCTCTCTATGATAACTTGCTGTCCCGCACCGGCATCTAGCCGAGCGGCGAAACAACCAATCATTCTCAATTTTACTCGAAATATGGTAGCAATCCGTCTCAACCGTCAGGGGTCCAAGGACCGTCCTTATTACAAAATCGTTGTCGTAGATAGCCGCGCTCGTCGCGATGGCGACTTCATCGAGCAGGTGGGTACATACAACCCCATGGCCGAAGGTGTCAACTACACCATCGACCTCGAGAAGGTTGACAAGTGGATCAGCACCGGTGCTCAGCCTTCTGAGACCGTGGCTTCCATGATTAAGAAGGCTCGCGCTGCCAAGGCATAAGCCTTGTTGCCATACGCGCCGCCATTCTGATAAAAACCTTTTCTGGTTGTTTCTTTATAAGCATCTTCCGCTCCGAATGGGAGCGGAAGATGTATCTTTTTCTTTTGGCTGGCTGCAAGAGAGAACGATGGTGCAGAGGTGCCAAATGGCAAGTTTCGTACTTCAAATGATGGGAAAATTCCCCGCCGAGGATGCTGCGGAAGAATGCGCCATCGTTAAGTAAAAAAACAGTGCAGGATATGCTGGTTTTGCCAAACAATAAACTCTATTAATGTCAATAGAGTTTTGGATGCGAGTATGCCTGGCGAGGTGTGTCAGGATTTGCTTGGCATGCCGTATTCCAACACGACGGCGGCTTCCGACTCAATAGCAGATTTTTCTTGGGTGAGAAGCTCTTTCTTCATGTCGTACAGAGCCTTTTCTCTGCCCAAGAAATCTTCGGATGTTGTGGTGGGCATGTTGCGCACGAAATCCATGCGCTTGTTCATATAATTGCGCCAGTTATTGTATTCGCGCACGCTTTTGCGCAGCTGCTGCATCTTGTTTTTGTGGTCAATCATCTCCACCAAGACGGTGCGTTTGGCTGCTTCAAAGCGTTCTTTGTTGTTTTCATACTGCTCCCAAATACGCATTTTAGTATCCAGCATGTAGCTGACGCTCAAGTTGATGCGCGTATCTTCGCCATCGAGGAAGGTGCCTTCATACGTGCCGCCGGAGGAGGCGAAAAGCGAGGGGCTGTACAGATTGGTGTTGATGGTAGGCAAATAGCGCAAAGCTACGCTGTATTGTCCCATGCGGGCCTGTTCCAATTGCATGGCAAAATTGCATATCACCAACGGATCCAATTTTTTCATTTTCGGCAGGTATTCCGACCACCGAACCCGTGGCACAGAGGAAGGTAATATCTGCCAGCGTGCCTCATAATTGCCCAAGAGCTCGGCTATTTCTTTCCACTGCTTGTTGGTATCCTCGCTCTTGCGCAGCAGCTTATCCTCCTCTTTCTTATCCGGATTGGTGGATTCGTGCGCTGCGAGGCGTGCCTCCACCTCTTGAGAGCGTACCAGTTTGTACAGCTTGGATTCCAGCTCTCGCATTTTGCCTTCTTTGGCTTTGATGGCAGCAAAGGCTCGCGCCTTGTTCTCGTAAACTCGGTAAGGTACCTGGGTGAGCGTGGGAATGCTGAAGGTCATGTTGACACGTGAGTTCATGTCGTCTGCCGATATCGCATCGGATAAGGCATTGATACTACGTGTAAAATAACCGTAATACGAGAGCCCCGGAATCATATCCGTGTACACACTGAGCTCGTCGCGCTCTGCCTTGCGAATCTTGCTGTCGGCAGCCAGTAATTCTGCGTTGCCCTTCTTCATCATGGCCACCGCTTGCTGCCAAGAAATGACTCGCTGCGGCAGCTCGTCCCAAAGCTTCACATTAGCGTAGTCTCCGGCTATTTTTTTAGATGCCGCATCGACGTGGTCTTGCAGACTGCATCCACTCAATAAGGCGCCTAGTGCCAATATGACTATGCTTCGTTTCACTGCGCGTCATCTTAGCAAAACGAGGATGCTCTATCAAGGAGAATCCTGCGTGGATGCCTCATCGCCGTGAAATATGACAGTCATTTCGTGCCGGTGAATAACACAGTGCTACGTTTCGCCGGCTCTGCACGCTACCGTGTGCTCTCTAGAGAGACGCTTTTTTTGATTTTTTTGATTTTTTTTGTTGACTTGGAGGATGCAAATGTAAGAATGGCACTTGAATCATAGTTTTTCGCGTGTGGCGCGCATAGTATACGTGTACGTACGCGAAGCGGCAATTTTCAACAACCAAAAAAACTTTACCCAACCCATCACTCATGAAACTGCATCTTCCCCAATCCCTCCGTGGTGCGCTTCTGGCTTGTTTTGCTTCTGTAGCAGGGCTCACCACCACCCTAGCAACAGGCGCTTTCGCCGGCGGCGTGTTCTACGTTTCTCTCTCGCAAGTGGCACAGGCTGCAGATGTTGCGGTAACAACTACCACCATTTGGTCGAACGAGGCGGCCGAGGGGCATGCTGACGATACGGTGACGGTAGATGGCGGTGATACGGCTATCACCCTGCAGGTGGGGCAAGGCGGTACAAATCAATTCGGTTCAATTGATGAAGCATACAGGAGTATGGATTTCGGCACCGTGACGGTGAATGCCGGGGATACCCTCAAGCTGTGGACATGGACCGGAACAAACAAAGCTCTGGGGAGTAACAATAAGGTTGCTATTGAATCCGCTATCACGCTCAATCAGGCACAGCTTCGTATTGAGGATGGTTCGTATTATTTTGCAGAGGCGATTACCATTACCGGTACTTCGTCTATTCGCTCCCAATATGCCAAGGGTATTTCGCTTGCCCATATTGTTGGTGATGAGAATGCGGTGCTGGAACTGGTGCGTGGCATCGGGACAAATACACAAAAAGATGACTCACGTGCTGTCTTTGAGTTGACGGCGGCGAATGAGGGTTTCAGCGGTACGGTCAAACTTGTAGATGATAACGGCACACCCAATGTAGGCGCGAAAGACGGCTTGCAGCTCGTGCTTTCCAACACCAACGCCTTGGTGAATGCTGTTCTTGATTTCGGAGAGACGGAAGATGTCACCTTGGCGCTCAATGCGTCCAAGGTGATGCTCAAGGCGATTAAGGGTCACGGCTTTGTGGAGTACTACAACTCGACCTCCACCGTGGGTGAAATCGAGCTGACGGCTGCCGCCGGTACGTTCTCCGGCACCTCTGCTGCCAATGTGAATTGGACCATCAGCGGTGGTAATCAAGGCCTGAGCAATGCCTCCATCCTCGGCACCTACACGGTGGGTGAGGGCGCATCTTCTACCTTTGAGGGGGCTATCACCCTCGGTTCGCTGGTCAACAACAGTACCACCGGTATCGATGTGTCGGCTATGACCAGCCTGACCATTGCCAACGTAGCCACCGCAGAAGGGGCTACGCTCAATCTGGGGAATGTGACAGGCTACACCGCAGGTAATACATTTGCCTACGGCAGTGGCTGGCAGGCCACATGGCAAGATGGCGGCACCGCCACACTCTCTGACGTAGCCGTGTATTGGAGCGATGCCGGGGCAGATGACAATATCAACTGGAATGAGGCTACCAACTGGTCCTCCTCCACCGTGCCGGCGGCCACGGAGGCTGTGCGCCTCACGGCGGATAATGCCGGCAAGACCATTGCCCTCACAGACAATGCCACTGTGCAGGAATTGCGCGTGTACGGAGCCTACACCCTGAGCGTGGGCACCGGGGCTTCCTACAGCCTGACTGCTACGGATGGTATTCATCTCATGAGCGAGACAGCCGGCCTCTCCAAGACCGGTGAAGGCACGCTTGCCATGACATCTGCCAATGCGGTGGCCGCCAAGATGAACGTGACAGAAGGCACGTTGAAGCTGACGGATCGCTTGGCCGGAGGCGCGGATACTAATGCTAACCAAGCCCAAGTTTTCGTTGAGTCTAATTTATCCGCTATCAGCGTTGGTGCGAATGCTGTGTTATCGATACAGGGTGCCAATTCCGGTAGTAACCGTACAACCGTTCAATTAGCTGCGGATTTTAGCGGGGTGTTAGAAGTGACGAGTGGTTGGATTGATACAGATAGCCAATTGGCAGGCGCAACGGTGAGACTCAATGGCGGTGGTTTCAAGGCCTTGTACACCGGAACTGAAAACGACCATAGCCTGGCAAACAATATTGAAATAGGTTCAAATGGTGGTTGGTTGTTGCATCTGGGGCGCACTGGTTTGGACAAAGGAACATCTCATTGGTATACAGAATTAACCGGTGCTCTTTCCGGCAGTGGGACCCTGACGATTCAAGACATTGGCGATTGGTACTTCAAGGGCGATATGAGCGGATTTAGCGGTGGTATTGTGCTGAATAGTGCATACGACTACATTTTCTTTGAAACATCTGCTTCCGTTAAGTCATTTTCTGCAAGTGCTAGGAAAAACGATAATTCCACCATTTCCTTTGGCGATGGGACCCAAAATACGGTGTTTGAAGTGAAGGATTCAATGACGGTGGGAGCCGCTACCACATTTGAAATCAAGGAAAACGCCACATTCAAGAATCTGAACCAGGTCACCATCTCTGATAATACAACCTTTGTTCTGAAAGGTGCAGGCCAATATGATATGGTTGGCTGGCTCAATATGGGCAGTGGTGCTAAGGTTGAGTTGAAGGATACAGTTACCCTGAATCTGGCCGATACAACACAGACCGTTTCCTCCGGTGAGATTGCCCTTGCTGCCGGTGCCACGGTGAATGACAGCCGCGCTCTTACGATTGATGGTGCCTATACCATCAGCGGAGCCGGTAAGTACAATCAGCTGGGAAGCTTGGAGCTGACAGCTGATGGCGAGCTGACCCTCTCCGGCGTGGTGAGTGTTCACGCCCTTGCGGGAAACAACGCCGGTACGATTACACTGGCGGATACACTTACTTCCTTGCGACTGGATGATTTTGTCATCGGCACGAATTATGCTATCGGTAATGTCGCGGATGGTGGGGCAAAGGATTGGAATACTCTCTTGGGTTATGATGCCAAGCAGTATTCCATTGCTTATGCAGATGGCGTGTTGGCTTCGGAGTACTTGGGCGACATTGTGTGGGCCAGCCCGGCAGATGAGGATATTACTTGGAGCGGTACAGACAACTGGCAGGTGGCAGGAAACGCAGTTTCCGTGGCTGCAAATGATGCGGTGATTCTGCCCACGCCGATGGACGGGCTCTCATCTACCATAGCCATTACAGCTGATACTACTGTAGCAAAAGTCACCGTGCAAGATGCCTACGCTTTCTCTGTGGCAGAGGGTGCAAGCTACAGCTTTGATGCCGGCAGCATTGTGCTGGAGCAGGGCGGCAGCTTGGGCAAGGTGGGCGCGGGTACGCTGAGCATGAGCTTGGCAGATGCCGTGGCCGCGCAAATGACCGTGACGGAAGGTACGCTGCGCATCAGCGATACGATAAGCGGAGATGCTACCAACGCCGGTGCTTCAAATGCCGCCTTGGACGATGTGATCTATGATGCCGACCTGACGGTACTGAGCGGCGGTGGTACCTTGGTTGTGACGCTGAGTGGCGGGAAAGACAGCAACGTGCGTAGTACGCTGAAGCTGGCAGATGCTTTCACCGGTACGCTGGAAGTACAGGGTGGCAATTTGGATCGCCTGAGTGCCTTGGGAGGTACTACTCTCGTGCGCCTGAACAATGGTGGCTTGTACAGCCGCGAGCCGTTGGCCGGCAATCACCAATTTGCGCAAGCTATTGAGGTGCAGGGGACATCTTGGCTGCGCCATCAGGGCAACAGCAATAAAGATACTACATATTACACCGAATTGACCGGGGCTATCAGCGGTAGCGGTACCTTGCAGGTGTATGAAGTGGGCGATTGGTATTTCAGCGGGGGGATGAGTCAATTCACCGGTGTGCTTGATGTGATGGGGCAAGCCAATGTTTATATCCAATCTGATGCCACCGCGCTGACTTCCCTTAAAGCGGCCAATAATTCTCTGCTGAATGTGAGCCACAACGCCACCCTGACTAGCGCTGCAACTTCTACGACCGGTACAGCAAGTTTGGGGGCAGAATCCGGCTCTACCCTCAATCTGGGGGCGGTGACGATTGGAAATGGCAGCACCCTCAACATCACGGGCGGCGGCACGCACACCGCAACGAACCTGAATATGACGAACGGGACCACCGCTCTGACCTTGGGGGCGAATACGGCGTTGACTGTTGCGAGCTGGGTGGCTGAGACAAATGATGATACGGAAACGCTTTCTCTCACCTTGGCAGCCGGAGCAAGCTTGAATTTCAGCGATACCAACAAGCATCGCCATGTCAATCAAACGATTACTGTATCTTTGGCAGATAATGCCAAGGTAACAGATGCCGGGGTGATGCAGTTGAGCGGAGGCGGCTTGTCCGTAACCGGTACGGGCGTGTACGAATTGGCCGGTTTGCATCTTTCCGGTGCAGGTTCGGGCAAAACAACGACTTTTTCCATAGGCAGTGGCGCAACGGTTCATATTACCGGGACGGTAAATGAAGAACAAGCGGAAGCCGGAGCTTTCTTTACCCACAACTGGGGAGTATCTCAAGCTGCCCCCAATACGATTACGATTGATGGCACCTTGATATTGGAGAGTGGTATTTCTTCCGCAGAGGGGTACAGTACAACAACGGTAAATAGAGACGGCAAGTTGGCCTTCAATCGAGGGTTTACTTCCGATGTTCGTAAGGGTAGCGGGCGTGATACCATTACTGTCAATGAGGGTGGTGTGTTGGAGGTTAGCACGACCAACACAGTCGGAGCGAATGGTGTAGCTGTCAATGTCGAGAACAACGCCATTGTGATGGGCGGCAATGCCAATAATACCACTGAATCCAAGATTGTGAACAACTTGGAATTCAAAGGCGGTGCGTATATTGGTGCCAAGGCCGGCACCACGCTGACGATTGCCCCGGAAGACAATGAAACCGGGCTGAATTGGCTGGATATCATCGGCACGGCAGATACGCAAGGCCAAGCCCAAGGCGCTGGCGGCAAGGTGGTGTTTGCTTCGGCTGTCACCTCTGCATGGAATGTGAATGTGCTGGCCGGGGCCGAGGCAGATTTCCAAGGATTGCTGACCATCAACGGCACAGCTGCTGGCCAAGGTTTGCACAATGCGGGCACGCTCACGCTGAATGGCGCGGCCATAGCCGGTGTATTCGAGAACACATCCGCAGCCACCCTGAAAGGGGCTGTAAGCTTCGGCAGCCTGAGCAACAGCGGTAGTATCGACTTGGCCGCCGCCACGAGCCTGGCGCTGGGAGACTTCAACCTGACAGAGGGTGCGACCTACAACGTGGGCACACTCACCGGGCTGAGCGATACGCACACCATCGGCAGCTTGCTGGGTGTAGGCGTGGGGCATACGGTGACGTATGACGGCACGAGCACCATCAGCGTGGATTCGCACTTGGTGTGGGATGCCCAAGCTGCTGCGGAGGGCGACAACGTATGGAACACGAACACCACGAACAGAAACTGGCAGTATGATGCAGCAGAAAGTGCATTCAAGACCGATCAGAAAGTGATTTTTGCCGCCTTGGACGGCGTGAACACCACCGTGGAGCTGGGCGAGAATGTGACGGCAGATTCCATCTTGCTCACAGGTGCATACAACTTCAGCGTGGCAGAGGGCAGCAGCAGCTACAGCTTGGCCACGACCCATGGCATTGCCAAGGAAGGAAACGGCAGCTTCACCAAGGTGGGCGCCGGCACGCTCATCATGAGCAATGCCGATGCATTGGCCGCCGGGGTGAATATCTCCGCCGGTGCCTTGCAGTTGAGCGGCACGCAGGCCAACACCGTAAACTCCGGTAGCATCTTGGAGGGAGCCACCAACACGGCACAATGGCAGGAACGTGGCTTGCTGGTGGATTTGAGCGGCATCAGCGCCGGAGCGGATGGTACCTTGCAGCTGACTTTGGCCGGCCAGGTGAACGAGGGGAATGACTCCACCCGTCTGCAGCTGGCAGAAAGCTTTGCGGGCAAGGTAGAAGTGCTGGGCGGCCAGCTGGGGCATGCGTCTTCCTTGGGCGGTGCCACGCAGGTGATTCTCAACGGTGGCGGTATTGTGTTCAACAATGATGGCGATGAAGCCAACAACAACTCCACTGTCTTTGCTACACCGGTACACGTTGCCTCCGGCAGCACAGGTGCGCTGCGTGCGTGGGGCTCGTATTCCAATTTGGCAGCCGCAGTGAGCAGCCTGACAGGTGATGAAACCGCCACCCTGCAAAAGTATGATGGTGGGGCTATCCGTCTCGATGAACTCTCCGGCTTTGCCGGTAAGGTGGAAATCCACCAAGGCAAGCTTATCCTGAATGACACAACGGAGAGCGCCACCCTCAGCTCGCTGACGATGGCAGCCGGTACATCGCTTGTGCTGGAAGCCGGCCAGCAGCTCACCGTGCAGAATCTGGTGAGCGGGGCATATATTGATTTGAATGGAGCCTCAAGCCTTACCATTCAAGCGATTGATACCGCCCAAAACGATACACTTGATTTAGATGGCGATGTGGCGGCACAAGCCAGCTTTGCCGTGGCGCAGGGCGATACATATACCTTAGCGCACGATGGGCTCACGCTGGGTGCTCTCACCAACGCCGGAGCCGGTACGCTGAAGCTCAAAGGAGCTGTCTCGCTGGGCGATTTGTACAACACAAGCGGTATCCTCGACCTCTCGGACGTGACGGCGCTGAGCATCAGCAATATGCAGTACGCCATCGGGGCAGAGTATCATGTGGGGCAGTTCACCGGGGTGGAGACAGATGCCTTCCTGGCTCTCATCGGCAACGGAGGCAACAGCTTCCTGAGCGCAAGCTACAATGATGCAACCGGCATGGTGAGCTTCGACGCCTCTACCTACTGGACAGACGACGGAACAGATGGCAACAACGTGTGGGCAGATGCTTCCAACTGGAGCACGGGTGATTTGGAGGGCTTCTCCCTGGCCAATGCCACGGTGAAACTGGGTGATGAAGCGCAAGGTCGCAACATCCTGTTGCAAAGCAACGTAGAAGCCACCACCACCGTGCATGTGGCAGCGGCCTACACCTTCTCCGTAGCTGCCGACGAGAGCTACGCTTTCAACGGCACCCTGCAATATGCCGATGACCATGTGCAAGCCCTCACCAAGGCGGGGAAAGGTACATTGACGGTGAACCTGGCCCAAGCCACGGCCAACGGCGGTATGCACATTGAGGATGGCCGCCTGGTGGTGCTGGGTAATGTGGCAGAGGGCAATGGCGGCACCACCGTGACAGGTGGGTACACTGCCAACGGCCCGCATGATTTATCCGCCATATCAGCCGGAGCCGATGGCATCCTGAGCGTGGCGCTGTACGGCAATGTGGCCAACAATGTCTTTGATAGCTCTGCTTTGACTTTGGCAGAAGATTTCACCGGCACATTGGAAGTAACACACGGCTATTTGCTTATTCATTATAATGATAGCATCAAGAGTACATTGGGGGGTACTGCCAAGATTCGTTTGGATGGCGGCGGTGTAGCCTTGTATGGCAATGATGTTCTGGATAAAGCCATTGAAGTAGGCGCTAACGGTGCTTGGCTGATGGGCCGCTCCACCGGTAATGTGTACGATGGAACTGTGACCGGTGCCGGCAATTTAACCTTGGTGACAGCCACACAGGGAACGGATGATTTGACATTCTCCGGCAGTATCAACTTGGGAGATTACATCTCCGGGCAGGATGAAAACGGTGACGATATCATAGCCAAGAGCAACTTGGTGAAGAGAGGCGGCGCTACTGCCTACATCTCCGGCGCGGATAACAATATCAATATCTCCGGTGGCGTGATTGCCGAGGCCGGGCAGCTGGTGTTCCAAAACCAGCAAACCCTTCATTCCCTGACTGTCAATGGCAGCTCGACGGTAACGCTGGAGAAAAACGCTACCATTGGTAGCCTGACCCTCAACAACGGCACGCTTGTCATCGGCACGGATGATGCGGCGGCGGCGGTAAGTTTCACCGACACGGCTGCTCGTACCGGCAATAATAACACCACGCGTAAAGTAACCCTCAAGAGCGGTTCCGCTGTGACGGATGCCGCCTACTGGCAGCTCACAGGCGGTAGCCTGACGCTGGAGGGCGCGGGCACCTACACCATCGCGGGGATGGGCTTGTCTGCCAATGCAGCCCAAGCCACTACCTTGAATGTGGAGCAGGGGGTGCACCTGCATGTGACGGGTACGGCAAATGATGCCGGTAAGAACACCGGGGCATTCTCCTTGGCTCACTGGAATAGCCAGAACACCGTGAATGTGCGCGGCGTGCTGGAGCTGGAGAGCGGTATTTCCACCTATTCCATCTACACCTCGCAGGCGACCATCAATGTAGAAAGCGATGGTAAGCTTGCGTTTAACAATGGTCTGACAGCCGCCGGTAAGGACAACGCCGTCACGATCAATGTGGCAGGTGGTGCCACCTTGCAGGTGAGCGGCACGGATACAAGCGGTACAAATCTGGTCAATGTGAACGTTGCGCGCGAGGCCCGCATCATGGGTGGCGCCAAGGATGCGACCATTGCCAATGATTTGGTGATTGACCAAGGCTTCTATGTGGGGGCTGCGGCAGGTAAGACCCTGACGTTGGCACCGGAGAGCGGCACGCTGGATGCCGACTGCACCTGGATGGATGTGTTGGGTACGGCAGATGGTGCCGGTGGTACCGTGGTGTTTGATGTAGACAGCTTGCGACTCAATGCCTTGAATGTGCATGCGGGCGGCAAGGCGGTGATTACGAGCGATGCCGACCTGCACGATGGCAACGGATACGGCGCTGTCATTGCCAATGGTACGCTGAGTTTTGACGGTGCCGGCACCATCACCCTGAACGAAGCTATTCAACTGGGCGGCACCGGCACGGTGGAGTTCCTGAACACGGACAGCACCAAGCTGGTGCTCAGCGATTCCTTGCTGACTGAAAACAACCCCGGCTTGTCGATGACCTGGACCCTGATAAATGTGGCAGAGGGCGGCACGCTGACCGGATGGAACAAGGAAACGCTGGATTACCACCACTTCCTGTTGAATGGTGAGGAGTTGTCCTTGGGCGATTGGGATGGCTACGCGCTGGAAAACGGCAAGCTGACCCTGCACATGCTCGTGCGCTACTGGGATGCCACGGCGGAGGGTGCAGTCTGGAACACAACGGATGCCAACTGGCGCCCCACGGCAAGTTCCCCCGATACCAACTTGTTTGAGACGAACTCTCGCGTCCTCTTCACCGATACGGATGATGCCGGAAATGACTTGCAGAAAGACGTGGCCGTGGCAGATGCCGGTGTGCATGCCAAGAGTATCGTCATCAATGGCAGCGGGTACAGCTTCAGCGGTGGTGCTGTGCTGGTGGATCAGAGCATTGCTGCCACGCAGGATGCCACCTTTGCCAGCTCGCTGGTGATTGGTTCTTCTACCCAGGAATTGCAAATAGATGTGAGCGAGGAGGCAACCCTGAGCGTGGGTACGCTGGAAACGCTCTCCGAAGTGAAGAACGGCGTGAGCGTGTACCTGCAGGCCGGCGGCTCCTTCCGCAAGACGGGGGCGGGTACGCTGAGCATTACCGGTGACGTGCAGGGTATTGTGAACAGCGCCGTGGTGGCAGGCGGTACTTTGCAGCTGGCAGATGCTGCCTCCCTGAGCGTGGGCTCCAACAGCATCACTGGCGGCAGCCTGCAAAATGTGGGCCTCTACGCTGCCGGTTCCGTGGTGGACTTCACCAGTGGCCAAGCGGTGAATACCACCAATGTCATCTCCTCGGTTGATGGGGTGAACATGGGCGTGCTGACGGACGTGAACTTGAATGCAGGCTCGGCTTCGGCTTATGCTTCTATTCAGAAGGTCGCCTTTGCGGGTACAAGCACGCTGAGCGGTTATATCACCTTCGAAAAGACCAAGCACCAGCGCGAAATGGCGGTGGCAACAGGCGGCTCGCTGACGGTGGAGAACCTGATTTTTGACCTGCACGGCCTTTCCACCGGCACCAAGGTGCTCATCGAGAACGGAGCGGTAGCCGACGCTGCGGATGCCTACAAGGGCAGCATCAGCGGGTGGGAGAACATCACCCTCACCTACAGCGGTGTGGCGGTGAATGCCGCCTCTGTGGATAAGACGGTGGCCGGTGTCGTGACCATCAAGGAAGACGGCGGTGATTTGCACTGGGATGGCCTGAGCGAAGGTGCCGCAGCCGCGAATTGGAACACAAGCTCTGCCAACTGGAGTGCCACTGCAGGAACGGATGGCAGCAGCGTGTACTACGCGCTTTCCGATACCTACTTCGGCGCCACTCCGCAAGGCGCAGCCAAGGATATCAACGTGGCGCAGGATATGGTGGCCAACCGTATCTATATCACCGAGGGCGGTTACACCTTTGCCGGCTACCGCGTAGCAACGCTGAGCGATATGGCGCTGAGCCACACGAGCGGTGCGGTGGCTTTCAACAACGAGTTGGTCGTGCAGGGCGCATTGACTGCCACCAACGCGGCTGAACTGAGCTTTGGCGGCCCCACCACGGTGGTGAAAAATGCCACCCTCAACACCAAGTCCCTGTCCGTGACCGGCAATATGACGGTTCTTGGTGATTTAGCCATCACCAGCGGCAGCAGCGCGGTAGGCGGTGCAGGTAGCTTCACCTTGGGAACGGGTGTGACCCTGAGCGCGGCCAATATCTCCCTGGATGTGGATGCCGGCGCGGCCACCGATTCGGATTTCAGCGCCATCAAGGCTACGATGCAGGGTAATATCTCGACAGCAGGTGAATTGAGCATTACCGGTACGGCGGCCAAAGCCTTCACAGGTGCGGTGCGTGCCGGCTCTATCAGCGTGAATACCGGCAGCAGCAATGTCGTGAGCTTTCAATCCGTGACGGCCAATACCATGACGGTGGCCGAGGGCTCGACCGTGAACATGATGACCGGTGGAAATACCGGGATTGGCAGCATCAAACTGGGGGGTACATTGGGCGTCATGACCTATGCTTCCACATACAGCAACTACAATGTGGAATCCACCAGCGAGAATGCCCTCGCTACCTTCGGCTCCATTACCACACTGAATGTTTCCCGCTTGAGCGGTGCAGAAATCGGCACAGATGATGAGGGAAATACGATATATGGCAGCATGAGATTCGAAGATGGCTATCGCCAAGTCAACATCTCCCGCTTGGAGCATGTGCAAAACCTGCATTTCGGCTCTGCAGAGTATGGTGCCACCCTCAATAACGCTACCGGAGCGATTCATGGCAAACTTTCCGTGGCGGCAGGTTCCGGCCTCACCGTGAATTCCGACAACATCATGGCCAATGGCCGCGGTACGTGGGAAATTCAGGGGCCGTTGAAACTGGGTGCAACCACCCAGACGCTTGCCGGCAATGCCTTGTTGTTGAGCGGTGCTGACATTAGTGGCAATGCTAATGCTACGGGGCTTGTTTACACGGAAGATGCAACGCTTCGTTACACAGCCATCAACAGCATCTCCGCTAACATGAATGTGGCAGCAGATAAGACACTTACCATTTCCGCAGGTATGCTGCATATGGATAGCTTGGAACTTTCCGGCAATGTGAGCGGTTCCGGCGCTATCAACCTGACGGGCAACGGTACGGTGATTCTTTCCGGTGCCAATGATTACATCGGTGCTGTAACGGTGGCGGACTTGGTCTCTCTGCAAGTGGCCAACACGCAAGCGCTGAGCCATGCCACGCTGAATTTGGAGGCCGATGGCATTCTTTTGGCTGATATGGCAGCCTTGGGGGCTCCGGCAGAAGTGGGTAAGCTTAATCTGGTAGCTTCCGGGCCGGCCACCTTGGATGCTGAGACGCGCACGGCCGGTATCTTGCAGCTGCACGCGCTGGCGGCCACGGATGTAGCCTCGGCAGCAGATGCTGCCTACAAGGTGGGTGAAATGAGCGTGAGCAACGCGCAGACGCTGGACTTGCTGCTGAGCTTTGGCGAGGGTGAGAGTCTGCAAACCATGAAGACCTACAACCTTTTCACGGCAGATGAGTCATACTCTTTGGCAGATATTGCGGAGGCGCTGAACATGGAGCTCTATGTGGCCTTTGGCAGTAGCCAGGAACACGTGGCACGCAACCAGTACAAGGTGCTGTATGATGAGGCCACCAATGTCATCTCCATCCGCACCTTGCTTGGCAATATCTGGAGCGGCGGTGCTGATACGGATGGCGATGGCCTTGCCGGTGAAGGTATTTGGTCTACCACCAACACAGATAAGAACTGGAGCAACAAGGATTACAATGAGTCCACCGGCTTCAACTCTGCCATCTTTGTGGATTTGGAGGGCCATGATGGAAAAGAGGCGACGGTCACCATTCAGGGTACTGTCACCCCCGGAGATATCTACTTTGAAGCAGATAAGACATATTACAAACTGACTGCGACCGACGGAGATGGCATATTGGCAGATGGCACCAATATTCACAAGGCCGGGGCGGCTATGGTGTACCTGAGCCTTGCCAACAACGGCACGATGGAACATGCTGTGGGCAATGTTGATTTGCAGGCCGGCACCATCACCCTGAGCAAGGACTTGGCTGTGAGCGGTGAAGTCATTGTGGCCCAGGATGCCCACCTGCGTGGCTTTGTAACAGCGGGTGGCAAGCTGATAACCGCCGGTTACACGGCAACGGGTGATTTCTCCCGGGTGACCCTGGGGCAGGACACAATCAGCGGCCTGGGTGATGCCAAGGGGCTTATCGCTTCGACGGATATCTATACTCAAGTCGCCATTGTCGGCGGGGCAGATGCTCCCGTGTTGCTGGAGAATGTGACTCTGGCTTCCTCTGGCTCACAGGACAAGCTGACCAACGTAGCTATTGGCGAAAATGTGGACGTGACGGGGTACTACACCCTCTCCGGGCACGTGCATTTCCGGGATACCTTGGCTAATACCGGTACAGTCAACTTGGATTCTGCGATGACGGCAGAAATCGGCAAGTTGGCCTACACCTTCACCGTGAATGATGCCGGGGCATCTGAGTATGTATACCAGCTGGTGCAGGGCGGCCAAATCAACGGGATGAGTGATTTGACTGTGCAAGACGTGTACATCAACGGTGTGAATCTTTCCACCGGCTTGGCCGATGGTGTAGCCACGGTGTTTACCGGCAGTGATGGTTCCTTGCGCCTGAGCATTGGCAATGTGACATCCGATGCGGATGAACCCTTGGCGGTAGATGGCTCCGTGGGCATGCCCAAGTGGGATGAACGCTGGAACAACGGCAACCAGCCGGGCCTCTCCCGCCGCTATGCCGGCACGGACAGCTCCGCTGTGGTGACCTTTGCAGAGGGTATCACGGATGATACGGACCACTACTATTACAGCTCTGTGGTGAATGCCGAGAACTCCAATGCCGTGAACGGCGAGCAGCAGGAGATTGTGGTAACGCTCTCTGCCGCAGCCACGGGCGCGATAGCTGCCGGTGGTGCCACGGCCGGTGCTGCGAGCATGGAGATGTGGGTGTATGACCGCTCCGGTTTCGATACCGTAATTGCAGGTCGTTATTCCGAAGAACTTACCAGTACATACCGCCAGGGTGGTGATACGCACTTGCTCATCAATACGGATACCACCCGCCACACCAATCTCAAGACTTGGGTTGTGGGTGGCTCTTGGCTCGCCGGGCAGGATGGCGCCAGCTATGTGACGGTGCAAGCCGGCAATATCCTCAATTTGGTAGGTGCTACCTACGGTGCCAACCAAGATGGAGCTTCCACGGTATACATTGATGGTGGCCGCATCTATGAGCTCTTTGCCGGTGGTTTTGATGCTTCGCAGAATGCAAACTACTATGGTGATGTGGCATCTGTGAACCTGACGATTACAGGTGGTGAGCTGGGTGGTCAAACACCCGATGGAACACCGGCCGCATTGGCCGGCACCAAGAGTGTATACGGCGGTAGCTACTATGGCACGGTGCATGGCGATGTGAATGTGACGGTGGACGGCCCAGCTACGATCACCAACTTGGTGGGCGGTGGCTATGCCGGCACGGTGGAGGGTGCCATTACCCTGAACCTGATAAACGGCACAGCCACAACGGTGAATGCTGCCGGTATCGGTAACTCTACCGCCAAGGGCAATGTGACGGTGAATTTGTACGATGCCTTCAATGCTACGTCCATCTATGGTGGTAAGCAAAACGGCTCCGGCGCTACGGTGCAGGGTTCTTCGACACTGGCCTTTGTGGAAAAGGGCGTAGCATACGATGTAACGGACACTCTCATACAGGGCTTTGATACCATTTCCTTGGCATCGGAAGCTCATGTGAAGGTTTCCTTGGCCAACAACTTTGCAAAAGATACGGAGACGGGAGAATTGTTTGTCTCCGGCCCCGGCACGCTGGAGGTGGTTGGTGACCAAAACCAAACAGGCGCCGTGCGTAATATCACCTTGACGGATGGAGCATCCATGTGGTTCAATGTGGACTTTGTTGGGAAGGGGCTTCAGTCCCAAGATGATCGTCCCACGCTGAAAGCAACCGCCGGCACAACAATTGATTTGACGGGCCGCCCCACCACGACTGGTGGCTCCGGCATTTGTGTGTGGTTGGATTTGGCCGGGCACGGTGTGGATGGTAAGGGCGCTTTGTACAAAGGATTACAAGGTTCTGCAACCAATCGCAATGGCAAGGTGGCCCTGCCGCGTGTGACCTTGAGCGATAGTGCCTCTGTCAATGCTGAAGATAATCTGTACTTCATTGAGTCCAATAACAATGAGTCGGAACTCTTCCTCAATGGCCATACGCTCACCAAGATTGGAGATAACAATCTGGAAATCTATAACAGCACGGTGAAGGATAACACCAATGCCAATGCTGTGGTGGATGGCACCATCTTTGTGAAGGAAGGTACGCTGGGTATTGGCTATAACCTGCGAGCCGCCAAAACCAATATTGTGCTGGCCGAGGGAACATTGCTGGATATTCTGGCAACCTCCTCGACGCAGGCCGACATTGGCGCGCTCTCCGGTAGCGGTGCTGCGGTTTTGGCACATGGTCTTACCATCACCACGGATAATGCCGGTAGCTATGGTGAGGGGTCAGACTTCTTGGATAGCACGGAGAAGTATAATCAATTCACGGCGGATGCCGGTTTTGGCTACGCTGTGTATAGCGGCACCATGAGCGGAGCCGGTTCGTTGAATGTGAAAGGCGACGGCACTCAGTACCTCTCCGGCAATGAGAGCAGCTACGCAGGTGGCACGCACCTGTATGATTCTGCCACGCTGTACCTGATGGGCAGCACAGAAGGCAGCATGACCAAAGGCAGCACCACAGCAAGCGGTGGTGTGGTGGGTACCGGGGCTATTGCGTGGGAATCTGCTGCTGCTACCCTGTATCTGGGCAATGGTGTGCAGGTGTTCAATAATGGTACCACCAACGTGCCCGGTTCGACCATGGTGATAGGCGTAGAGGCTGCGCCCGAGGGCGATAAGCTCACCAACTATGTGGGTGCCAACAGCAAGGGCGCTGACGGGGCCTTGGTGTACATCACCATCAATGGTGAGGAATATGTGGAAGTGGCTACGCACAACCTCTCTTCTATCTCCTGCAATGGTATCTATGCTGATGGTTCAATCTACATGGCCGATACGCTGATTGACCGCAACAAGATGCTGCTGGTGAGCAAGGCTGAGTGGGATGCCGATACGGCAACGGTGAGCGGTTTCTCTGCCGGTGGCTACAATACGGCCACCTACTCCGGTGTGCTCAGCGGCAACGCCAATTTGGCCAAGGTGGGGCAGGGTACGCTCATTCTGGACCAAACCAATACCTACACCGGTACGACGACCATTGAGGAAGGCACGCTGGTGCTGAAAGGTTGGGCTCAGATTGGTGGCAGCAAGACTTCTGCCGCTCTCGATGTGCAGCAGAAGACGGGTTCTTCCCTCATGCTGGCATACGATGGTACCTATGGGGACGAAATCACGCAGATTACCCACGATATCAGCATCAATGGCACGGGTGATGTGCGCTGGACGACCGAAGCCGCCACTGGTAAGGACACCGCCGCTCTTATCTCCACCATTGGCAGTGGCGTGAGCTTCGCGCTGCGTGGCGATATCTCCGGCGATGGCAATGTGCTGCATGCCGGTGCCGGTACACTGGTGCTGAGCGGTGATTCTACCTACTCCGGCGGTACACACGCCACCACCGGTGTGGTGGAGGTGCAGAGTGCTGACGGCTTGGGCAGCGGCAAGGTGGTAATTGATGCCACGGCCGACCTGCACGCCACGGTGGAGGCCGGTACTACGGCTTCCCGCCTCACCACCGCTATTAAAGCGGCCGACAGCAGCATTAAGGGTGATGTGGTCATCAACGGTACGGCTGATACGGAGCGTGTGCTCAGCATGAATACCAACGGCTACGATAGCTCCACCACCACCCTGAATGATACCGGTACCTTGCTGGTGAATGGCGCGGCGGTGCAGGCCAAAACGGCGCTCCTCAAGGGTACGGGTACGCTGGCCGTCTCCGATGCTACGGGGCAGGGCGCCACGGCGCAGGCCGATGCACTCATGGATTTCACCGGTGACTTCGTGGTGGAAGGCAACAACGCCAAGATTGAGGCCAAACAAGGTAACTTCAACGGCGGCAGCATGTCCATCTCCGGCCAAAATGCCAAGGTGACCTTGGTCGGCTCGGCTAACATTGCCTACGGCGAAAAACTGGAGCTGAAATCCACGGGTAGCGCCGCCTCTACCGACAACACCGCCGCGGCTCTCAGTGCCGCAGGTGTCAGCGTGGCTGCGGGCGGTACGCTCTCCGTCAGCAATTCCGCTACAGCCTACAGCTACAATCTGGCCGGGTTGCAGAAGGTGGCCAGTGCGGCTGTGAACGAGATGTTGGATTCCGGTGTTGCCGGCTCCAACCTGGCCATGGGCGCCAATGCCACCACCACGGATTACACCTATCATTTCGATAGCAGCCGTGCACTCAACGCCCAAACTGCCGGTATGGTGGAGGGCGGTCTCACCCTCAACAGCGATTCCCGCTACGAGGAATACCAAGCCAACATCAGCCTGGCCGGTGGGGCGCTCACCCTCAATACATCCGGTGGCAAGATTGCACTCAATCTCCTCACCAACGGCAATGTGCAGACATTTGCCGATGGCTGTACCTCTCAGATCGTGCTCTTCTCCGGCGTGAGCTCCCTCACCTTGGATGGCACGGCTTATGGCGAGGCCAATGCCATCATGATGATGGCTGCGGCTGATGGTGAGGACGCTGCGGCCTCCAACACCATCTACTCCACCCTTGCCAGCAACTACTTCACCGGCTGGAACATCACTGACCAAACCTACCTCGTCTACGATGTGGGCGCCGGCGTGGTCTACCTCGATAAGGCTGTCCCCGAACCGACTACAACGACGCTGAGCATACTCGCGCTGGCAGCACTCGTTGCCCGCCGCCGCAGAAAATAAACGGCACAGCGCTGTCTCGTTGAGGCGTGAATCAAAAGGCAAAGCTCTCATCCCGGGAGCTTTGCCTTTGCTCGGTACATAGCGCGCACACGCATACCCCGGCTACGGCTCATCGCTTCCCCTGCATCTCCTGCAGCACTTCCCGTGCCGCTTTTAGCATCCCCTCGCTCTCCGCTTGCTGCAGCGCAGCTCCCTCCTCCTCCCAAAACTCACAATACTGCGAAAGCGCCTCCAGCACCACCGCCGCGCGCGAAAGCTGCGCCGCCGCCGCCACGCAGTCCGCCTGCCGTAGCAAACCCGCTGCACAGCGCACCACCACCATCTTCTCCCTACCTCTCAACCTCGCCTTCATCATCCCTTCACCTCGCTTGCCTCCTTTTGCTCCTGCAACAGCACCTGCCGCACAGGGAAGGGGATATTAATACCCTCGCGTCCAAATGCTGCCAGAAGCGCATGCGCAAAACGGTAGCGCACCTCCACATAATCTTCATTGCGGCACCACACCCCTACCTTCAAATCCAAACTGCAATCCCCAAAATCCGCAAAGGTCACAACCGGGGCAGGCTCCTTCAAAATCAACTCATCTGCCGCCGCTACCTGCAAAATAACCTGTCGCACCTGCTTCAAATCCGAGCTATAGTCCACCCCCAGCGCATAATCACAGCGCCTCTTGTGCTCATGCGTCACATTCACCACCGGGTTCTTAATCATCAACTCGCACGGTACCCGCACCAGCGAATTATCCAACTGCCGCAAACTCACCGATAGTAAATTCACTTCCTCCACCTTGCCCTCTTGCCCATTCACCCGTATGTAATCCCCCAGCTTAATGCTCCGCTCCGATATCAAAAACACCCCGCTTATCAAATTGCTTAGCGCCGTTTGCGAAGCAAAGCCCACCGCCACACCTACCACACCCGCCGCCCCCAGCACGCCCAGCAAATCCACCCCTACGGCATGCAGCGCCTGTATCGTCACCAGCGCCCAAAGCACCCCCATCGCCACCTTCCGCAGCAACCCCAGCACCTGCTCGGGGTAATGCCCCTTCCGGTGCACCATACGAAATACACGGCTTACCACCAGCGTCAGCACCACACCCAACAACACACTCAGTACAAAACTTATCCACCCTCGGTGCTGCAAAAAATCCCACCCCTCATCCAGCATCTTTATTGTCTCTTCCATGCCTTCCCTTATACCATCCTCCTCCCTCTTTTTCCAGAAAAATTCACTAATTTCTATTTTTAGTCTTGCATTCTGCCTCAAAATCAGTATACTCCCCGCAGCAAGTGCTCTTGCCAATGGTGGGTGTAGCTCAGTGGTAGAGCCCCGGATTGTGGTTCCGGTTGTCGTGGGTTCGATCCCCATCGCCCACCCGCAGAGCGGGTCACGTACAAAAAACGTGACCCGCTCTTCATTTTTGCGCAATTCATTCAATATACGCCACTTAACAAGCACTCCCTTGTATGTGTTGCAGCCTGATTTCGCCATACTTCGGCACCTTTCCTACCCCATTCCCTCATATCAGGCACTCCCGCGCACTCTGCACTTCGTGACCCGCTTTGACACTTATTCATGTGGGTCGAAATGATAATAAAACGTTAATAGCCAATTTCTATGTTTCGCCGTTCAATTGCTTTTTCAACAGAAAAACTCCAGACAAAATTTGGAGTTTATAGGAAACGGATTCACTATGAAGCCTTTATGAAAGTATTAGGACAACTCTCTAATCAGAAAATATCAGCCCGGAATGTGTGTATTCCGGGCTTTTCGTTCGCCGTAGTGGCGCGAACTGCTACTCTTGATGTTAGTCCTCTGCCTCGCGGGTGAAGTGGAAGCTCAGCTCGGCTATTTCTCCATAGCGGCGTTCAAGGAACTTGTGTACGCCCCAGGGGATGATATCTTCGTCTATCTTGACCTCGACTCGTTTGTACTCGTTCTCCTTTACCTGCTTGAAGTGCGCTTCGATGTATACTTTCATTTTCTCTTGTGTGTGGGTTGAAGTCTTGGTGATTCGGGGTGGTAAGCCGCCTCCATTAGCGGGAGGCGGGTTCCCAGCCCTCGATTTTGATGTTGGTCACGATGCCGTAATTTTCATACAGGCTGATGATTTCGCGGTCGGCCATCCC
>Ga0233362_1000015_pt1 | contig 52454 bp, 65 predicted proteins | sample ElkDunMinimDraft_22_FD_180674 | JGI IMG/M metagenome (GOLD analysis project Ga0233362, IMG submission 180674) | Fecal eukaryotic communites from dung pellets of Tule Elk in California, USA - Elk Dung C1 | ecosystem: Host-associated > Mammals > Digestive system > Large intestine > Fecal | place... | reverse complement strand
ACTATTCTTCACCAGATAACTTAACGTTTGACTGGCTCGTGTTTAAGCAGCCAGAAAATCGTATAGCGGTCTTTGATGAGTCTTCTATTAGGGTTTATCAATTGAATGAAAAGAACGAAATTCAAAGTCTTATCTCTGAATCAGTTCATGACCTGGGGTATTGCCCAGCTCGTTTCTTTTGGTCAACTCCTCTTAATGAGAAAAATAAGGACTTAAAGAAGAATCCGATTACAAAAGAGTTATCAAGACTTGACTGGTATCTCTTCTTTCATATTTCCAAGCAGCATCTAGACTTGTATGCGCCTTATCCTATATATAGCGCGTATGAGGCTGATTGTGATTTTATGAATGAAGAAACCGGCGAGTATTGTGATGGGGGCTTTCTAAGAGACGATAAGGGGTACAAGATGAACGCTAACGGCACGCTTCAGGAATGCCCGTGCTGCTCTCGTAAGCGTTTAGCTGGCCCCGGTTCGTTCTTAGAAATACCTATCCCGAATGCGCAAGACGGTATAGCGGATATGCGCAGCCCTGTTCAGATTACCACTATCGACAAAGATTCTTTACAGTACAATGTTGAAGAGTGTGAAAGGCTTAAAAACGATATTATTATATCAGTAGTAGGAACAGGGGGTGGAGTTAGCGAAAAAGAAGCTATTAACGAAGCCCAAATTGCGGCTAACTTTGAAAACAAGACTTCGGTGCTTAACGCATTAAAGACTAATTTCGAGCAAGCGCAAAAGTTTGTAGAAGATACAATCTGCAGATTTAGATATGGCTCAAGCTTTATTTCGTCTTCTATTTCATGGGGCACAGAATTTTATGTATTTACTGTTAAAGAGCTTTACGAACGGTATAAAGAAGCTAAAGAAAATGGTGCCAGCGAAGCCGAGTTGGATGCTATTCAAGACCAGATAGTAGAAGTTCAATATAAGAATAATCCTACTATGTTGCAGAGAGTTCAATTGTTAAAGCAATTAGAGCCTTATCCGCACAAAACTCTTGAAGAAGTGTTAAATCTTTATGAAAAATCGTTAATTAACGCTAATTTAGTAAAACTTAAAATAAATTTTACTAAATTAGTGGAGCGATTCGAAAGAGAGAATATTAATATTATTTCTTTTGCTTCTGCATTACCGTTACGAGACAAAGTGAAGTTAATAACTGAAAAACTATTAGAATATGTCAAAAATGAACCTACAACAACTCCAAAACAAATCTCGTCAGGAGATAGTGGAGATTAAAGACCAAGCGGAAAAGCGACAATTGGAGCTTAACCAGCTTAAGGCTAAGGGAGGAAAAGATTGGACTATTGACCTCCAGGACGAATTGAATGAAGTAACTCTTTTCTTAGTAGATGTAGAGGAGCTGATTGAAGAGAAGGCAAATGAGCCAGAACCTAAGTACACAGTAGCGAAAGGAACTGAAAAGTTAGTACACGCTAGAATTTCAAAAGGTCGTAGATTTGACCCAACTACGGGTAAAGAGATTACTAAGCCTTATGTTCAGATGTTTACTTATGGCGAATGGAAGTTATTCCAACAGAATCATGGGTCTATTGGCTTCGTAATTTTGGAAGTTCTCCATAATCCATACGACAAGGTAAAGTAATCATAAAAAATTCAAAGCTATGTTAACTATTGAAATGCTATCTCAAAATCCTGCTTTGGCTGGCCTCTCTGACGCTCAGAGAGCTGCTATTGCAGAGATGTCAAGAAATGACGAGGCCACAGTAATTGGCACTCGTATTGGGGCCCTTCATGGGCAGTATGATACTGATATTCTTACGGTATCAGGTATTATAAAGAACGCAGGTGAAAAGAGCTATGACTACGCAAAGCGTGTTATTAGTGACTTTAAGTCTAAAGCAGAGGCCGCAAAGAACGTGCAAGCACAATTAGACGCGGCTAACAAGAAGGTTGAGGACTTGCAAAAGAAGATTGAGTCTAATGCAGGAGACGAAGCTCTTCGTCAGCAGCTTAAGGATGCAAAAGCGCAAGTTGGACAACTCCAGACTCAACTTAAAGCTAGCGAAGATTCATATAAGCAAAAAACAGCAGAGCTTGAAGGCAAAATTAAGTCAACGCATGTAGATTATGCTTTTGCAGCGGCTACAGCTGGTTTTAAGTTTAAAGACGGTATTACTGAAAGTGTTCAGAAGGTATTACTGAACTCGGCGAAAGCAGAAGTCTTGGCTAAGGGTACGCCAGACTTTGTGGATGATGGTCAAGGCGGTCAAAAACTTGTTTTCCGTGGAGCAGATGGTAACATTTTGAATAACACAAAAAACAATTTGAATCCGTATACCGCGGAGGAGCTTCTTATGGAGACCTCAATTAAAGACGTTATCGATACAGGCCGCCAGCAAACAGGTGGAGGTACTAAAGGGGGTAACGGCGGAAACGGCGGTGGAATTTTGTTAGACTTAACCGGAGTAAAGACACAAGTAGAAGCTGATAAGGCTATTGAAACTTATCTTTTATCTACTGGCTTAACTCGCGATTCTTCAGAATTTTCTCAACAGTCAATGCAGCTTAGAACTGAAAATAACATTTCAAGCCTGCCAATTAGATAAAGACTAAAATTGCTAGCGTAAAAGGGTAATGCGCCAGTACGTGATAAGTAATAAAATTTTTAATTTTTAAATCAAAAAAGTTATGAGTTTAGTTAATACTCGTATTCAAAACATTCGCGCTAATTCAAACCTTGATAAGTTTGAATACCGCCCTAGCCGATATGGCGCATTAGACGCTTTTATGGTACAGTCAGAAGACCCAACAGGAATTTTGACTCCGGAATTGAAGGAAAAAGCTCGTACTTCAATCGGCAACGTGCTCGAAACGCCGGTAATCGACTATGATGCAGATATTACTATCGGTAATACCCGCACTTTGACTATTGCTGACAGTGAAAATACCTCTAGAATGGTACAAATTAACTTTGCTACCTACGCTTGGGGCTTTACTGTTACACCGGCTATGTACATGAACAACGAAATCAGCATCCAGCGTGACTTCGAAACCAAGATGATGAAGTATATCTACAAATTTGCTCAGAAGTTGGACGAAACAGCTTTGGCAACACTTGCCGCTAACAAGACTCAAGTTGTTAAGAACAATTTGTTGTACGATGCTACCGGTAATGTTATCAACGCTAAGTGGGATGAACGTGAAAACTTGTTCGGCGACTTAGGTGTTATCATGGCTGCTAATGATTTCTATGGTCAGCAGCATCTTATCGGTGACGCTGGTGTAGAAAGTATCTTGCGCAAGTTGCAGCAGCACGGTTTGTACAACGACGTTAACAAGCGTAATGAGTATGCCGATAAGATTGTTCACTTGACTAACCACTTGGGAGCAGCTGAAGGCAAGTTCGCGCAAGGTTATATTATCAATGGTGGCGCGTTGGGTATGTTGACTCGTTTCGAACGCGATTGTATCTTGGGTACAGTTTCTGGTGATGGTCATGAATGGGGTATTTCTACTTTGCCGTTGTTGAATATGCCGGTAGGTACATACTTCTATGACTCTGTAGGCGACTACAATGCTATTGCAGGCGACGCTACAAAGGACATGGTACGTACTCGTAAGGAGCACTACGGCTTCGCAGTAGATATTGCTTTCCTTACTGCTTACAACAGCGACCCAACTACATTGCCAAGTCCTATCTTGGGCTTCTCGGTAGGTCGTGAATAAGCCAAAAAATAATAGCAGTTTTTCAAGAAGTTGTTATTAGCTTTGCAGGGAGTGCCGGGAGTGAAACTTATCGGGCATTCCCTGTTTTGCTTATAAATCTAGTAGTATGATACGTGTAGAAGAAGTTCAAAATAGTCTATTGCCTTTAATTGGCTGGGAACAAAATCATGATATATCCGAAATAAAGTTAAGCAAGTCCTTAACAAAGAGCGAGAGCGGGCTGTATTATCAACAAGCGCACCCTTTGCTTACATTGAAAAATCTAGACAGCATTGCGCCAGACTTTAAAAATTATGCGTATCTTGACTTCGGAGTTGACTACGCTAAAGATAAGGGGTATAAAAAAGGAGAAATAGTAAAATTTAATGATAACTTATATAAGGCCTTACAGAATGTAGAAGCAGGTATTTCACCTGAGGACAATACTCAAGGCTATTGGGAAGAAACAACGCCATTTTCCGAATGGCTTGAAGGTAAAACACGAGCAAGTATACAAAAAGCTATTACTCGCTTCTTGTCTGAAAAAATGCTTAATGGAAATTATAAGCCTTTGTGCGAGTCGAAAGTCTTGTTTGACTTAGCAGGTCGCATATCTGACAGAGTACAAAATAGAGGAAGACTAGTAGGCTTTGAAATAGTGCCGGCTCGTACAAAAGGGGTCACAGTAAAGCTTAATAGAATAGGCGTGCAGTTTACAAAAAGAGGTACTTATACTTTATACTTAATGCACTCCGATTCTCCTGAGCCTATTCAAACTATCAGTATAACAAAGCAAAAAGATGGTAGCTTAGAGTGGTTTACTCCAAAAGATGATATTATCTTGCCTTATATGGGAGGTAGTTGGTATTTATGCTATTTACAGTCGGAGTTACCTAGTGAAAGTCAAGCGATAAAAAAAGATTATGACTGGTCAAAAGGCCCTTGTTCTTCATGCTCTAGAACAGAGGCTATTCTTTGGAAAGCCTGGAGCCCGTACTTAGAAATTCATCCTTTTTATGTAAGCTCAGAGCATTATAAAAAAGAAGAAGAGCTGCAGCTATGGGATATTCAAAATAACACTTACACTTATGATAATAATTTTGGTTTAAACCTTGATGTTACGGTATCTTGCGATTTGACTGACTTTATTATCGAGCAGCGTACATTATTTTTGGACGCTTTGCAGTTGCAAATGGCGGCAGACATGCTTCGTGAATTTGCGTATAACCCTAGTGTGCGCACTAATAGACACTCTATTAATGCCTCGCGCGTAGACATACTCTATGAGTTAGATGGAGATTCAGCAGCTCTTAAAAAGTCAGGTATTAACTACCGGCTAGATAACGCTATAAAAGCTATTAGGCTCGTTACAAGAGGAATCGATAGAATTTGTCAGCCCTGCAGTAATAATGGTATAAAATATAGAGCGGTATGATAACGCCTTTTGATGAGATGCTAGAAGGGGCTATAATGTTTCAGAAGAACTTCTTTGACTACGTAAAAGAAGAGCTTATAGAAAATGAGGCGATTATAGTTGATATGAATGTAGAAGACCAGTTATACGAAAAAGGTATTACTAGTGAAAATATTCGTATTGATAGCTATGCCCCTTATGCGCCTCTTACTTTAATTATAAAACGCACAAAACATCAGCCAACAAATAGAGTAACTCTAAGAGATGAAGGGGACTTTCATAGTTCTTTTTATCTTGATTTTACAGATGATAGTTTTACGATTAGAGCAAGTGACGAAAAAGCGAAGCAGCTTGAATTTGCATACGGCAGTAGCATTTTTGGGCTAACCCCTGAAAATAAAGAGGAACTTACAGAGTACTATTTAAGACCTGCATTATTAGCAAAGTTAAAACAGCATTTAGGCTTATGAGAGATAGAGATATAGATATTCGGTTCAAAAAAGAGCCCGTACTTCTTGATAAAATTCTTCAGGAATTACAGCAAAAATTAATGGACTCTTTGTCATGGCTAGATGTAGCCTTTGGAAGGGCGTACAAACTTGCAAGACATGATGAAGGAGGCAATAAATTTCTATACCCAGTCGCGTATAATGGTAAATCTGAATACGTTTCATTATTACCTAATGATAACTTTGGAAACTTTTCATGGTTTGATATATATGACCCTCAAGAGATTACCCCAATCTCTCAGTCTTTACCTCAGTATACTTTTCACGGGGCCCTTATATTTTGGTATAACTTAGATTCTATATACGATAATAATGATTTTGTATATACTGAAGAAATAAAAAACGAAGTGTTAAGATTACTAACTACCCCTGGCGTTGTAAGTGGAGCAAGTAGGCTTAATATTACTAAGGTATATGAGCGCTTTGAGAATATCTATAAAGGGTACTCACTTGAAAAAATATATAATAACTGGGCCTATAAAGGTGAAGGCGTAGCGGCGTATGATAAGCAGTTTTTTATGCACCCTTATGCGGGGTTACGTATTGAGTTTAACATAACAACAAGAAATTTATGTCAGTATTACATCAAATAATAATTGTAGCGTTAATAACAGCTTTTATAGTATTACTTATTAGCAAGATTGGGCTACGTGATTTTATAATTACAGAAGGTCCCAAAAAGGTATCACAGCTTTTTTCGTGTGATTTTTGTTTATGCTTTTGGATTGGCCTTACTATTACTCTTATAGCGCACTTTGTAGTAGGCTGGCCCTTTACTTTGATTTTACCTGTTTGTTCAACTCCTATAGCTAGATACTTATTATGAAAAAAGTAATAATAAATAACATGGTGCTAGAGCTTTACGACGGAATAGAAGAATTGCCGATTGTAAATTTCCAAAAATTCAATAAGTATATGCTTATTGATTCAGGGATTGGCTCCGACTTTGACGATATAAATAATCATATATCAAATTTAGCGCGTTTAATTAAAGCTGCGGATAAAGCAAAGGCTTTACAAGAGCTTCAAAATATGCGACAGAATATGTTTATGATTGTTAGCAATATTTCGCCAAAATATATGGCCTTTGCCGCTTTTATACATAGCATTAACGGCCAAAAAGTTACAGACCTGTCAGATGAAAATCTAAAAAGAATTTTAGACTCTTTACGAACCGCAAAAAAGTCTAAAGTAGCGGAGTTATTTGAGGGGCTTAAAAAAAAAGTTCAAGCTGAGCTAATTCTTTATTTCCCGGCCGAATTTAACTCAGCTAAAAATAAAGAGGCTTATGACCAACTTAAACGTAGAACACTATTAGTATTAGAAGGCGTAATAACAGGACAAGATAAGGCCAAAGAGATAGAACAAATAGATGACTCGTTGTTTGCTGGTTATAAGCCTAAATCTTTTATAGGAGCTGAGTCCGTCGAAATTGAGCACGATAAAGGTTTTGAAACGTCATGCTTGTTAATCTCTCAGGAGTTACATATAGATGCAAAAACTTTAACGACCCTCGCTTTTTATTCGGCACTTGAAACAATAAAAAAGCAATTAGAAGCAAAAAATAAATCAATGTCCAAGATGTCTAAAAGATAAAGTATATGGCTGAGCCGATAAAATTTACAGACCTTATAAAGCCGGATGACACAATCAATGACCTCGTCCAGCAGTTACGTGACGCAAAGGAAGCGTATGAAAAGTTAGCTAAAACCGTAAAAACAGAGTCAGCAGATTTAGCTAAGTCCCTTGAGGCTACTAGTGGAGCAACTGAAGAAGGTAAACAAAAAATTCTTGAGCTAGCTGCAGCAGCTGACCGTTTAGCAATGGCTGAAAAAGCTGTATCGGCTGCGATTGATGGACTGCAACGGTCAGAAAAAGGCATAGCTCAAGCACAAAAAGAGGTTGCTTCTGCTGGGGCTACTACCGTAAATAATATGGAAGAGCTTAGAAAGGAGCTAGAAAAAGCAAAACGCGAAGCTGCTGAAAATACAAAGCACTTAGAAGAAAATGCAAGAGCGCAAAGAGAGTCCGCTGCCGCTACAGAGCAGCATACAAAAGCTAGAAAGCAAGAAGCTAAAGAAATTGAATACGCCGCTGACTCTTATAAGGCTCTAAAGAAAGAGCTTAAAGACCTCGACAAGCTCTTTAAAACGCTAAGTCAAGTCGATAGAATAGACCCTGAATTAGGAGGCGAAATCGCTAAAGAAATTGTAGACCTTAAAAAGGCTCTTAAAGACGCTGATGCGGCTTTAACACCATTTGTAAGTGGCTTGTATGAGTTAGCTAGAGCTAAAAACAAGTTAGCTTTTGCACGTTCAGAAGAAAATGAACAATTAAAGCTCTACACTACTCAGATTCAAGAGGCAAATCGAGTGGCAGAACTTCGTGTTCGTATAGCAAATTCCGAAGAAGGGTCATATAACCGCTTGTCGGCGCAATATGCTTTAAATAAAATTCGTCTTAATCAAATGGGAGAGGCCGATGAAAAGGCCGCACAAGCTAAGCGCGAGCTAGAAGCTGAAACTAAAGCCCTCTACCAACAAATGATTAAGCTTCAAGAAGCAACTGGTAATCACACCTTAAGCGTTGGTAACTATAAAAAAGCATGGAACGGCTTAGGTATGTCTGTTAATCAAATTGTACGTGAACTTCCGGCCGCCGCTATTTCCTTGAACACCTTCTTTTTAGGTATCTCTAACAACGTCCCCATATTATTAGACGAAATACAAAAAGTTCGTACCCTAAATGCAAAACTTAGAGCTGAAGGTAAACAAACTAAGAGTGTTATTGGCGAAGTAACGAGGTCCCTTTTCAGTTGGAATACAGCTATGGTATTACTTCTTACAGTATTTGCGATGCATGGCGAAGCGATAATAAACTGGATTGCTAATTTATTTAGAGGTGAGGCTAAAGTTATGTCGTTAACTGGCCGCTTAAAGGCCTTAACTGAGGAACTTAAAAATAGCTCTAAAGGCTACGGAGATAACTATGTGGCTTTTAAAAAATTAGCAGACGAGTGGAAGGCCTTAACATCCGAAAAAGAAAAGCTACAGTGGATAGAAGATAATCGGTCTGAGTTTAATCGACTTAGTTTAGCTATTAATAACGTTAATGACGCCGATACAGCTTTTATTACTGGTACACGGGCTGTAATAGAGGCTATGAAACTTCGCGCACGAGCTACTGCAGCTGAGTCATTAGCAGCGGAAAAATATGCAGAAGAACTTACTAAAAGAGAAGAAGCTAGAAGAAGAAGAATAGAGGCCGATAAACTAGAAGGAATACAACAGCCTACACAAACGCAAGCTCCAAGTATAATGGGGGGCACCACAGCTATACCTGGCAAGTCTAGACAAGAGGCTTTGCTAGACCAAGCTTCTGCCCTTGATAAAGTAGCAGATGCCGCAAAAGAAACTGCGGACGCTTATTATGATATGGCCGCGGCTGATAATGCCGCTGCAGACGCTGCATTAAAAAGTCTTAACTTATTTGGCAAATCAAAGAGCAATAAAGAACGTAAGAGCTTACCTAGAGATACTGAAGATACTATCGAGTCTTTGAGTTTGTCGGCTACAAAGGCTTATCAAGATAGTATTACTAAGCTTGAACGAGACGAAATAAAAAAGCGTAGAAAAGAGTATCTAGAAGCGTATAATACCGAAGTTGCAGACCTCGCGCGAAAATATAATAAGATTCAGCGTATTCTTGAAGGGCAAGACTCACGTTATAAAAAACTTACAGACGAACAAAAAGAGCAGGCCTTAAAAGCGCAAGACGACATTGTAAAAGCAATTAAGAATAAGCAGACTCAAACAGAGCAAGGCTTAGCATTACTTACATACCAGCAGCAAGAGCAAGACGCGCAAAAACGACTTGCTACTTTAAATCTTCAAATTGACGCGGTAAAAAGCGGGTCAGAAGAAGAATTAAGATTGCGCCTGCAAATATTACAGGTTGAAGAGCAAATTGCTTTAGCTCGTAATAAGCAGCTACCTCCATCACAGCAGCAAGATGAGTCTATTATTAAAGCTAGTTTCACAAAGCAAAAAGCGGAAACAACTACAGGCTTTAATGATACTGCTTTTGAGCAATCACAAGCTCTTGAAAAAGCTAAGTTTGACGCTGTTAAACATAACGAACAGCAGGTAACCCAGTTTACTTTACAGCAAGAAAAAGAACGCTGGGAGCGACAAATTCAATTAGCTGAAGCAGGAGCGTTAGATTGGAGCGAAGCCCAAATCGAGGCTGCAAGAGAAACAGTTAAAGGTATTGATGAGCAGCTCAAAGAGAATCAAAGCTTTATCGCAAGAGTCGGTGAAAGAGGCCTTAGAGGAGCCTTGTTTGAGTCCTTCGGATGGAACGATGAGCAGATAGACGCTATGTCGCAGGCCGTAGATACAGTATTAGCTAATTTTGGAGAAATTCTTGCTGCAGAAGTTGCGTTGGCCGAAAAGGAAAAGCAGTTAGCCGACGAGCGTGTACAACGTGCACAAGACTCCTATAAAGCTGAAATAGATGCTCGTAATGCAGGGCTTGCAGCTAATATCGAAGGAGCAAGAAAAGAATTAGAACTATCGAAGAGGCAGCAACAAGATAAACAAAGAATGCTTGAACAAGCACAACGACGTCAAGCGGCTCTTGATACTATTACGCAAACCTCTTCTTTGATTACATCAAGTGCACTACTTTGGAAGTCTTTTGCAGGCCTTGGCCCATTTGGCCCGGCTTTGGCAGCAGCCGCAATCGCAACGATGTGGGGCTCTTTTATAGCGGCTAAAATTAAGGCTAGACAAGTAACAGCATCATCCCAAGAATATGGAGAAGGTGGTTATGAGGTCTTAGAAGGTGGTTCACATGCGTCAGGGCATGATATTGACTTGGGCACTACTAATAAAAAGGGTAAGCGTATGAAAGCTGAAGGGGGCGAGGCCTTAGCTATTATAAATAAGCGCAATACTCGTAAGTATAAAAAGGTGTTGCCTGATATTGTAGAAAGTCTCAATAAGGGGGTGTTTGAAGAAAAATACTCTACTACCTTTGCCTCAGGGCAAGCCATTGTAGTCTCACAGAGTGAGCAAAGAGCCGTTAACTTATCGCTTATAGAGCAGACCCTAGGTGATATTAAGCGGCAAGGCGATACTCGTTATTATTATGGTAATAATAACGAGGTAATAGAAGTTAAAGCTAATGTTAAACGAATAATTAAGAGTTAATATGCAACCTAGTAGATATAAGTTTTATATAAATGGAGAGCAGGTTTACCCGCATTATAAGAGTCTTATTAAAAAGTATGAAAAAGAAAGCAATCAAATGCTTTTTCGTGAAAAACTAGAAGGCAATATTAAATTATTCGGGGCTGACTATTTTTTGATTAAGAATAGCTCTCTTTATGCGCAACATACTCTTTTAGTACAAAAAGAAAATAACGGGACCTATGAAGATTATTTCATAGGTACCTTTACTAAAACTGACTGTGAATTTGATACAGATAAAAGAGCGTGCTCTTTAAAGCTTAGTCCTAAAGATAAATACTCAGACGTATTAGATAATTACGATAATGAGTATAATCTTGTAGATTTAGCTCCCGCTCTGACTCCTGTTATTATAAGTAAAAGGCCTGTATTACAGGTATATGTACTAGATGATACTATAATTAATAACTTCTTACCTAATGGAGTAACATGGGAGACAGAAGTAGATGCGGGTGTAAGCCTTACAGAGCTATATGAAAAATCCTTTTTTGAACTGCAAGGTAACCAAATCGAACTTAGAATTTCAGCGGGTCTCGAATTTGATGGCATATATGCTGCACAAGGATGGACTGGGGGTATATTGACTTCTCCTACTAACCCTGATTATGTAATATACGGAGCGGTTAATATGGTGTCAGGAGGTTACGATTATACCTTCAGTGTCTTTCATAAAGATAATACGACTACTCCTTTATACTCTGCGAGTGAATACACAGAAACCAGATTTACTACTGTTACTTTCTTGGGGGCTTCTACAACAACAGCAGGAAGAGTCTTTAATGCTGAGGTTTCTATGGAGACAACTTTATACAGAGTTTTAACAGGCTTTAGTATAACAACTGATGGACAAGTGGCGGTAGGAAAACTATCAGAGGGAGATTTTGGCTATTTAGATAATTATACGTATGTATATAGCGCAATGCAAATGGCTACTTCTTTGGTAATACCTGCAACAAGTGAAGAACCTACTCCTTATGGCAAAGCTGACAACGGTTACTATTTTACTGAACCCGCTACTAGCCTTGATAAATACTATCCGTATGCTAGAAGCACATGGGTTTATTCTTCAAGATGGCTCCATTTGACAGAAGCGTTTATAGCTTTTGATACCGTGGGGTCGGTATATAATTCAATTAACGACTGTATACATATAGCAGACGTTATTAAAGCGCTGCTTAAAAAAGTAGCCCCAGGGCTTACGCATGAAGCTACAGGAGAGTACAGCCAATTTTTATATGGCCCTTTCAACCCTGTGTACGGTGAAAAGTTTGAGTTATTTATCACCCAAAAAACGCATATTAAAAAATTTATTTATGACACACCCGCAACAAAAGTTCCTATTACTTTTGAAAAGGTAATGAATATGCTTGCTAAATGCTTTCGATGCTACTGGTATATTGAAGGTAATAAGTTTAAAGTAGAGCACCTTTCTTTTTTTGAGAATGGGAAAAGTTATGCCACAGAGGACCAAGTAGTAGGCCTTGATATTACAGCGCTCTATGATAATAAGAATGGTCGGCCCCTTGGATACGGGCAAAATACTATAAAGTATAATAAAAATGCCTTACCTTCACGCTATGAGTTTAGCTACATGGATAAGAGCAGCATAGAATTTGAAGGGCCCGCTATAAAATTAATTGCCCCGTATCTGCAGCAAGATAAAACTGAAAGTATTAATGTCGAAGATTTTAGCGCGGATTTAGACCTAATTATATCTAACACTCTGGCTATAAGCGATGATGGCTTTGCCTTACTAGCGGCTAAAAAGAGCGAGTCAGATGGTATAGCTCAGTATAGCACTTTTAAGTATAACTTAGAGTTGATTAGTGAAAGCGGACAAACTTATACAGTTTCTTTACAAAATGGCGTTTTGTCCTGGCTATACTTATTTAATTTTTACTGCACTAGCTTGCCAACTAGCGTCGCAGAATATGATGGAGAGCCTAAAGCTATTATTCGCATATTAGGCTTAGCGAAGTGCATGACGCAGGAAGTAAAAATACCAGTTGAAGAAGACCCTTCTTTATACGAATTAATAACGACGCATATAGGAGCCGGTCAAATTAATGGGGCCTCTATTGACTTGACCACTAGACAAGCTACGCTAGAATTAATATATAGGCCGGAGTAGTTAAAAATAGTTAAAAACTTTTTATTGTCACTTTTTTATTTTATATTTGTTATTGAAAAACTTTTCTAATTATGAAAATAAATAACGGGTTTAATATTCTTCCCTGGTACGACTCACTTGAAAAGCAGCATCAAAAAAAATGGTATGCTTATGGACAGTCATGGCCTTTGCTTTGCCCACAAGGCACCATATTACCTTTTCAATTTATTAGCGATACGGCTATAAGTATTTCTTCTAATATATATGCTATTAATACAGAAACTGGCTCTTCTTTTGACTTAGGAGTAAAGCCTGTAGTAACAGAAATTACGCATGCAGAGAGCACTTATTATATTGTAAAACTCACTTCTTCGGCTTCTAAAAATATACCCGTTGGAAAGTATAGTCTTAGAATGGCCACTAGTGAAGGATATTTGTATTCAGAAGAAATTACAATTATCGATAATACAATAGACTGTATTAAAGTAGAGTACTGGAATGAAGATACTCTACGATTTACTGCTGGAGAAATAAATTTTGAGGACAACTTTCGATTCATTTTTTACATTAACTCTACTATTGGTAAGCCAGAGTACGAATTTGAAGAGGAACTAACAAAGCGCTTAGGGTATAAGTTTATCGAGAGCCAGACCAGTAATAAGATTTATAAATTCTCTTTTGTCGCCCCTGAGTATATATGCGATGCAATGCGCTTAATTCGAATGTGCGACTTTATCAAATTAACTACAAAATATGATAGCTATAACGCGTTATCTTTATCTTATGAACCGAAATGGCAAGAGCAAGGAGACTTAGCGTCAGTAGATGTAGAATTTGAAACCGACTGTATAATCCAAAAATTAGAAAGCTTTAATAGGAGGATAAAGGAGTCTTTTTATAATGCGCTACTGTCTGACATTGAAGAGCCTATATTATTCAGTTCAGATACAGTAGCGCAATATTACACTGAATATACTTCTGTTTCTTACATTAATGGAAAACTTATAAGACAATTAGAAGCGATAAGTGAAAGGGAAATTGAAGAAGAAATAGAAAATCTTGTTCTCCCTATTGATAATCAAGCAAACGAAGAAGATAGTAAGGCAAAGAAAATCTTTTTACATGACATATTAAAGCGGAGTAACTCCGGATTTGACAAGTTGTTTAAAGGGCACTACGATGAATCCGGTAAACTCTTGTGGATAGAAGCGCTAGCGCATGTAGGGATAAATGGGGGAGTAACAATGTTTATTGATAACTCCTCTTTAGACCTCCCATCCATCTACGATGGTCTACCGATAGACAACCAAACATTGTATTGGGAAGAAACGACCAATGAAGATGGTAGCGTTACAAGAATACTTAAAGCAAAGGGAGGTAGCGGTGAAGGTAACGGGACTATATCGAATGTTTCAGTTACTGGAAACGGCAACGCAATTACAGAGGTTTCATTAAGCAGCGATAAGAAATCCTTGAACTTTGTCAAGGGGTTGACTTTCGTTGATAAAACTTTTCTTTTGGAAAATTATTTCACAAGAGATGAAGCGTCAGGATTATTCGTCACTTTGGACGTGAAGGAGCAGGAAATCATCGGTGTAAAGACATTCTTGAACGGCCTGAAAATAGGCTCAAGCAAGATATGGCAGTCACAAGATGATGTGGTGTACATTGATGCCAATCTTGTTGTCAGAGGCGGTGTTACCATGTATGCACAAAATAATGTGGATATTCCCTCTTTTATGGAGTCGTTGTTGCTCGATGAAAACACGTTGAAATTGGATGAGAACGGGCGCTTGACTGTCATAGGAGGTGCAGGCGGTTCAATCGAACACGCACTCACATGGAGTGGCTTTTCAAGCGGTTCTTATGATGGCAAGTCTGCAAAGAATATATACATCCCAAGCAAGGTCTCCGAACTTACGAATGATAGCTTGTTCGCAACCCAAAGTTGGGTGAATGGAAAAGGTTATGCGTATGCTTCAGACTTGAAAGGCTATCTTCCCCTTTCGGGCGGTACACTGACAGGAGACCTGTATATGGGCGGTACTACTCTTTATGTGAATACAATTAGAGGGAACGGAAGCGGAACGAAATATGCGATTTTTGGTGGAGGTTCAACGGGCAATATAGCCTTCGGTGGGTATTATGCAGGATGTACAACATCGTTAAATGGAGAAACCGTAGCCATTAATGCCGCAGATGTGAATAAGATTAGAGTGTCGTCTAGTGGTATCACTGTATATCAAGACGGATGGTCAAACGGCTTGATGCTTAACAGAACCGTGTCAGGTGGAGGTTCTTCGATAGCTGTATACTCAAACGGAACACACTTGGGTCAGTTTGGCATCAATGGTAACAACCAGTTTGAATTGGGGTTTGCATCTACGGGCACAAGATTCACTATTGATTCGACCGGAGAATGTTTGGCTAAGTCGGCTTCTGCCGACGGGCTTACAATTGACAGAACAGCGTCCAATGGCGGTGCGTTCACAAGGTATCGACCTAACAATCAGACTAGATATTCTTGGGCGGTAGGTGCTAGCAGTGGGTACGCTTTCAGCGTTTGGTATCAAGACACTTCTCAGAATATAGATACTCAGAAGCTGTCATTGGATTCGGGAGGTAATCTGCTTGTAACGGGAGGCATCACCATGTACTCCGATGAACGGAAGAAAACAATTCTAAGGCATGTTGAGTTATCATTGAAGGAAGTAGCTGATGCGCCACTCATTGAACACTACTACAATAGTGACGACAAGAAGACCACCCATGTAGGTTCTATCGCCCAATATTGGGCAGGGCTTAATGATTGGTTCTGCAAGAAGGATGGTGATGGGTATTACACTATGGAAATTCAAAATGTGGCATTGGCGAGCGCTATTTCAGTCGCAAGAGAGCTGTCAAGATTTGAGAGTGATACAGACAGACGCATCCGATTGTTGGAGGAAGAGAACAAGAGATTGAAAGAAGAAATTGAACAACTTAAAACGGCATAATGTTGTTGTATAGTTAAACTTTAAAATATTAGGTTATGACAGCAAGGATTTTTATTAAAGAAAACGGTTGTTTAAGAGTAGAAGGAAATGTCATTACAAACAGAGACGCCGTATTGGAAGATTTGATGGATGTAAAACTCTGTTGTGGAACGGTTTGTAGCGAAAGCCTACCGACTGTATTTGTAGACAAGATGATTTTCCGTCATTTCAAGGGAGCGGAAATCACAGGTGATTTAATATTGGAAAAGATATAATAATTATGGCATACAAAGCAACAACAACCGCCCATTCGGGATTCGGTGAATCCGCATGGACAAAGATAGGAGGATGGGTATGGCAGTGATAGGTAACATTACAGGTACAGAGGATGTGAGCATCAACTTGGCTACGCAAGTCCGTGACGTGCTCAATGCGGCTGGTGGCAGCGTGGGGAATGACATAACCTCGTTCTTCAAGCCCGCTGCCAAACTGAACATGTGGAGCAAGTACAAGCCGGTGGTGAGTAAGGAACTCTTCTACTCGTTTGCGCTGTGGAAGTCAGAAGGGTATCGAGGTGACGACGGGAAGTGTGGTCTGACCATAAATACCTGGAGCACGATATCAAGCTTTCGCACAAATTTGGAAAACGGAACCGCGTTGTGGAGTTATACACCTCCAACCGGAGGAACGACACAGCCGATGAGACTCGGTGATTTCAGGGGATACAACACGGATGCAGTCAATCCGATCGGGGATATAACTACCGACGGCTATTCTCAGAACGGGTCTTCCACGGTAGAGGGAAACGTCACGTTCAGTGTCGATGTCGCAACGGGTATGGAAAACAATCTGGAATATTCCGACATCCGTATAGGAGGATCCAACGGTACTCCGTTGACCGACTATTACTTGGGGATATATGCAGTGAAAGGAACAAGCTACAAGTACAAGACCAACACCGTCCCTTTGGGCAGCAATTACAATTTTACAATTGACATACCTCTGACGACCGGAGAATGGAAAGTCATCCCGTTCTTCTGCAGTTCAAAGCAGACAGGAACGGAAACTTCCGGTACGTATTTGAGTGCGAACATTCCTGCAAGGACTTTCACTATCATATCCACTAGCGACAAGATTGAGTTTACAATATACGGTACATGGAACTCTACCAAGACAAAGGTTCAGAATATTTCCATGTCCGTCAAGAACAATTCTTCGGAATCTGTCGTAGTGAGCAACATCGCCGTTTCATTATGGGGACAATCCGGTACAACGGAGAACAATGTCGGAAGTCCGGCATACGTATATTATTCGGGAAGTTCTTCAAGCACGTTGAGTGTTCCTGCAGGAAGCACGGTAACCACTACTTCAGGTGAGTTTGCTTCCATAACACTTGATGACGCGAATGAGAACTACGAATATTTCCTGAGAGCTACCGGATATATAGGGGATACCTTGTATTCAGATACATATCAGATTGAAGAAATTGTAGATGAAACATAAACCCATGAAAAGAATAAATTCATTATCGGACAAGCGTCTTATCATCGAAGCTCTAGTAAATGGTAAGAAAGCAAACTTGCTAGTAGACACGGGAGCAGCCGTTGGAATCTACGATGACAACCAAAAGAAGAAGTACGGGTTGGAGTACGGGCGAAGATATAGCGGCACTCTTGTAGGAGCAGGAGGTGAATTGAAGGATGTAAGGGTTTGCAACACCTTTGCGGGCTTTGAAAACGTGAAGATACCTCAATTCCTTTTGGCTGACATATCCAATGTGGTGAAAGCCATCAAGAAGGAAACGGGAATAGAAATACTGGGCATTGTAAGCCTTCCTCAGTTGCGTATGTGCAACCTTTCGTTGGATTGCAATGACATGGAAATAATCATCGAATAAACAACAGAATTATGGGAAAGATTAATTTCGGCACGCTTAACAGTGCCAACATCGCAGTAGACAACTCGGCAGACGAAAGCCGTGTGTATGAAATCAGAGGAAACGTGAACTATCAGTCGGGTACTATGGCTAGCATCGACAGCGGTAGGGTGTTCAATCAAGGTACGGAGGTCGCTACCTTCAACCATTGGAGTGACAACAACCAACAGGTTAATTGGCGAAACTGCCCGATTGACGAAAAAGACGAAGTTCAGTCAGCCATTGACGCATTCGTGGCGAGTGTGATGGAAGAATATGCAGGAACAACCGTAACTCTCTAACGTATGAAGCTAGGACAGATTGTAGACGCATACAAGGCACTCGATGAAGCGACCGTGAAGGAGTTGTCCTTTGACGAAAGAATGGCTGTAGTAAATGCCATGAGTGCAATGAGAGCGACAGCCACGGACTTTGACATGTTCTTGAAAAGCCTCCGTGACAAGTTCAAGACACCGAACCTAGAAGAAATCGTTTCCAAGATTCAGATGGGAAAGGGTCTTACGGAAGCGGAAGTAAGCGAGTTCATGGTGTACAACACGCCCGTAAACAAGGCTGTAAACGCAGAGCGTGAGAAGGAAATATCCATCGAAGTCCCGAAAATCAGCAGAGACACCATTCTCAAGTTGATTGGCGAAAATGGATGGAAGATGAAGATGATGGAAGTATTGGATTTTTGTTCATAGTAAATAACTCTCTCCCGTTCGGTTCGGGAGAATAGAACGGACTTTACAAATTATGAAGAAGATTAGATTAGGCAACGACATTCACGTTTCTTGGGAGATACTGAGGGACGGAGAACCGGAGGACTTCACCGATAAGGTGGTAGAAGTCAAGTTGGTGCATGCCCAGACCTTTACGGCTGTACCGATAGAGTGGAGCATCGAAGGTAATGTAATTGAGTTTGATTTCTTTGGGAAAGACCAAAAGCGCAAGGGCGAGTACAGAATCATTCTTACCGAGAATAGAGGCGAGTTGGGCATGTCTACGCTAGATGCTTGCGAGGCTTTCTACCTAGTAGACCATTCCTGCAAGGAGAGCGAAGGAACTAAGTGCCCTACGCTTAAAGTACAACATGTGCGTCTTACGGGTTCATTCTCTTTGTCCGGCGGCAGAAAAGGTAGCGAAGGATTTGTGCTTGTGACATACAATGGTGATATTACCGATGATGATTACAACAAGTTACATGAATCTATAAAGAGCGGGAATAGTGTATTAATTAAGTTTGTAGAGGTAGATGGAACGGAAGGGTACGCATCAATCCTTTCTTCAGAATTGAGAAGTAATGACGACATCTTCTTTACTTTCAATGATAATGTGGCGGTGCAAGCGGTGCTTATATCCGGAGAATCCGTGGAAGGCTACCATGCTCTTACTATAGAGGAGTTCGAAAGTGGAGGAAGTTTCCCGAATGTGGACGAACTCCCGACCATTGATAACCTATCGGGCGAAGAAAAGGTAATCTTGACCTTGCAGGGAGAGAACTACAAAACCAATATGAACAAAGTGAAGGAATGGGCATTGAAGAACAACCAATTCATTTCCTACCCTACAATGGCTGACTACGATGCCGACAAAGCGAACTTGACAGAAGAATGCTATGTAGCCATAGACGAAACGGAAGAAGTGTTCCTTCATAAGCTGAAACCTGCATGGAACGCTTACTATGAACTTGAAGAAGCTTATGTAAACGGTTTACCAGGAGAAGTTGTCTCAATGCTAGGTGGCGCACCTCTTACATTAAGAGCTGACCTGTTTAAGTCATTTATAGTTAATGGTGAGGAACGTATCGCAGGCAATGAAGTGTTCAATCCTCAAGACCCGACATCGGCAGCCATTACTGTTCCGTTTAATGTAGGCGATGTTTACGAAGTATACTTTGAGTTGAAGGATTTGAGTGATTACACGGTAAGCAGCGCAGAAGAACTTGTTTATACATTCTTATATAGCCCTCTTACAAAAATCACGTTGGATAAGTCTTTTGCATCAGCAAACGATAACGGTATGCCTTATGCGTTGGCTATTTACGGCATACAAGGATGCCCTAGTATGCGTGAGATTACGTTTAACTTCGAAGCAGACCCGTGGAAAGGCAATAGTGATAACGTCTTAGATGTAGCGGCGGCATTTCGTAAGCAAGGCGGACTTATGGGATTATTCGGTCTATTAACCACCGGAGAAAGAATAGCCCGAATACCGAATGGCGATTGGGGAGAAGAGTATTCAGAAGGTATGGATGAAAGTAAGGCTGGATTAGTGACAGCATTTACAATGAATATTAATTCATCATGGTATAATTACACAATAGAACGATACGATTATGGAACTATTTAAGATTATAAAGAAGGCCTTTGACCTTGTGCGAAACGAAGTAGCACGAGCGTCGAGCGATAGCAAAAGTTACGCCACAAAGTTGGTTGACGCTGAGGCTACTAGAACTGATATCATTATTGATGACCTAGAAAAAAGGGTCAATAGTGACCTTCGCAATAAAGTAAGTTGTACCCTTTATATTAAGACAACCGATATTAGTAATGAAGGCGAATTAAGCGGAACACTAGATGCTGAATTTTTAGAATGGAACATACTAAGGCGCATATATACAAAAGGAATGGTCGGCAAAACATTTGGACCTTTTCGGTTTTACGCGAGCAAGGGAGGAAACTTCGAAGATATTCAGAAAAATTCATTCTTTAATCTAGATAAGCTTTGGGCAAAGTCTTACTATAATCTAGATTATGGAAAGGTGAGGTCCTTATATAATGTAGAATTGAATAGTAGTTTGACGAGTTATAAAGATTTATTCTTTAGAGTCTTGGCAAACTATATTAGTTGTAAAAATCTCATAGATACTAATTATGACTGCTCTCGAATGCTATATGCGTGTTCATCCATTCAATATATTGACTTTGAAATTCCTTCACAAGGAACTAATCATGCACAAGTTTGTGATGGTTGTGTATATTTAAGGCATAAAAACTTTAATATAAATTGGCCAAACTCGGTATCAGCGCAGTCAGCTTTTTCTAACAATAGAAAGATGAAAAATGATATGAGTTCCAAATTAATGGTCACATTGCCATTAGTGTCAACAATGTATCAGATGTTTTATTATTGTGATGGCCTAAGCTATGTAGGAGACATATACGCACCCGTATGTACCTATGCGGGAGAAATGTTTGAATACTGTTACAATCTTGAATCTGTAGGTAATATAGAATTGCCATCGTGTAGTAACATGATTAATATGTTTAGGGAAAATAGAAAACTAAGAAGCGTTAAATCAATTAGTACCTTAATTGATGGGAACATTGATATAGCCTATATGTTTTATAACTGTATAGCTTTAACAGCGGCTCCTTCTATGCAAGGCATTATTGTATCATTGAATAATACATTCTACCACTGCACGGCATTAAAATCATTACCACTTTATAAAGTTTCATCGGAAGCGTATTCGTCAAATGCGTTTAACGTTTGTGAAAACCTAACGGATTTAGGTGGGTTTGATGGACTTAAAAATAATGTTGCGTTCGCTCAGAGCCCTATGCTGACAAGGGAATCATGCTTGAATCTATTCAACTACGCAGGAGACGTTACCACTTATACCGATATGCGGTCAATGACTTTTCACTCTGAAGCCTATGCAAGATTGACGGAAGAAGACATTGCGATAGCTGTAAACAAAGGTTGGGCGGTACTGAGCGCATAATATTAACAACTTAAAAATAGAATTATGAAAGTAGAACAATGGAATGTAAGAATGAAGAGAGTAGTTCCAAGTGAGGGAATGTATCTTTCTGACGGCGAGAACGTAATCAATGAAGCGTATATCCCTAATGACGCTGACGAAAACCAATACAAGGAGGTAGGACAATCGGAGAAGGACGCGTATGAAGCGAGCAAGAATCCTAAGACCTTGGTAGGCGCTAAGCAGCGAAAAGTCCAAGAATTGATGGACTACGATTCAAGTACGGAAGTGAACTCGTTTTGGTTCGGTGGCGAATTGGTTTGGCTCAGCAAGGCAGACCGCGTAGGATTGCAGAACTCTCTAGCGATTGAAAAGAACGCAGGAAAGACGGAATCTACCATGTGGTTCGGAGGAAAGCCGATTACGATTGGAATCGACAGAGCTATTGCGGTCCTCAATGCTGTTGAACTCTACGCTTTGGAATGCTATAACGTGACAGCCCGTCATAAGGCTGAAATCGAATCTAAGATTTTGAAGGCTGATGTGGACAACTACGACTTCAAGACCGGATACCCGGAAAAACTTGACTTTGACCGTGTACAGAATTAAGGTTTTGTTTGGGCAGGCGGTACTAGGTATCGCCTTGCTTGTTGTATATTATTCAGTAACATTATTAAGAAAGTTATGAAATTGACAGACAAATTGGTAGAGAAGATTGGCTATGACAAGATGCTTCATTTCTTGTTGGCCGCTTGGTTTGTAAGTGAATGCAAAGCTTACGGAATCGGTGTAGGTTGTATCGCTTGGATTGTGATAGTGGCTCTTGCTTTCGTAAAAGAGAAGTGGTTGGACGATTTCTTCGATGCAAAGGACTTGCTATGGCCTGCGCTAGGCGGGTTCACTTCACTTGTTTTGATGGTTTTAAAAGATTGTATATTAAAATGTTAAAAAGAGTTTATATTAGCAACTTTTAACTAAATTTATTAAATATTTTTTAATATAAATTCTTATATTTATATCGGTTTTAAAAGTGATGTTAATTGCCTTTTCTAGGGAGGCAAGAAGCATAAAATCAAATTATTGTTTAACTTTTTAATTTTATCACTATTATGGCTGATATGATTGAAAAAATCTACTGTAGCGACAGAGGCGATGATAATGCCTTGACTGCTGCTATCCTGTCTAACAATCGCCGCGACGATGGTTACAACAACTGGATGAACAATCCGTTTGCGTATCTGATGTTCTTGGCGTTTACTCGCAATGGGGGCTTTGGTAACGACAACAACAATGCCGCTCTTGAGGCTATCCGTACGCAGATGCAGGACAACCAGAATAGCTCATTGATTATGAGCGCTCTCGGTGACGGCTTCAACCGCAATGACTTTGCTTTGAGCCAGTTAGCACAGAACCTCAACGTAGACTTCAACACTCTTCAGAAGTGCTGCTGCGACGTTCAGGCTGCTATCCGTGAGGTTGGTGGAGCAGTTAACTTCTCTGCTGAGAAGGTTATCAACGCTGCTAACCTTGGTGACTGCCGTATCATTGAGGCTCTTAACAACTGTTGCTGCTCTACTCAGCGCCAAATTGCCGATTTCCGTGCGGACTTACTTCTCCAGAATTGCAAGGACACTGCAGAATTGCGTAATGGCCAGCGTGACCTCGGAGCCGCAATTACTCAGGGCTTCTCTGCTACTGCCTTCCAGGCTCAGCAAGACAAGTGTGACATCATCCGCGCCGGTCAGGACAATACTCAGCGCATTATTGATACGTTGAATACTCACTGGAAGGATGAGCAGGCTCGTGAGATTCAGGACCTCAAGGCTCAGATTTCTCAGCTGAAGCAGACCGACGCTATCATTGCTCGCCTACAGGGTAACGGCTGCGGCTGTAACAACGAATGTGGTTTCTAAAATCGGTGTGCTATGTTAAGGCTATCTCCAGTAGGTTTAGCTGCCGCTCCGGTTGCAAATCAAGTGTCACTTTTGGCAACGTTCAGAGAGAAGCTGTGTCGTCCGTTTTGCATTGACTCAAGCGTCCAGCCGTTGGCAACGGTAGAGTACTCTACAGGTACTCCTATCCTCAATGGCACAACCGTTTTTGTTCCTGTTACTGCCCGAGTTACTGTTGTAACACAGGGTTGTGGATGCAATGCCAAGACGCAGCTATTCACAGAGCAGTTTTATGTCGCGTTTCAAGGCCAGACAGCTGTTCCTACCGCTGTAACTATTACCTCTGTAGGTAGAGTACAAGGCGGTGCATGCGTTCAGTGTGGATGCGCTCATGCTTATTCTATCAACGATTCGTTGGTGATAACCATTACGCCTCCTGCGGCTTAATCAATTAGTTGGAGTACTCGAGGAGTTTAGACTTCTTGGGTACTCCTTTATTAACTAAAAGAAAAATAAAGCTATGTTATTCAAAGATATTAAGCAAAATTATCCTGTATACATTCTTGACAAGCAAGAGTTCTGTATTACCCAGGGCAAAGCCACGGCAGTTTCATTCCCTCGCATAGAAATGAACCAGAAAATCGGAAGAAGCGAAATGGTAATCGATGTAACCGTTGAAGCAAATGGAAAGACCGCTACTTACGCTATTCCTGAAAACCTCTCAGTTACTTATGCAGGCAATATCGTCTTGTCAACAGATAAGCAAGGCTTAACTGGAGAAGTAGAAGCTATGGTTGCCAGCGCAGACCAAGTAATTGCTTCTGTTACTCATGCGCAGAAGATTAAAGATAAAGCGCCAGCAATTCTTGCAGACCTCAACCCTGTTTACAGAGAAAAACAAGAAACAGAACAGCGCTTCGGTAAGATTGAAGGTTCTATTTCAGAAATGAAAGGACTTATGCAGTCTCAGCAAAAGATGTTGGAAGATTTCATCAAAAAATTTGAAAACTAAGAATCATGGGAAAAAGATTAAAAATGATAGTGGTTAAACACAATGACCACGACGAGCATCATCATAAACATGATGAAGACGTAGTTATCAGAGGCAATATTGTCCGTCACAGAGAGGAGCACGAATTTGATTTGCCTTACGCTCAAGCGGCTAATGCACTAATGTCAGCGAAAGGTTATTTAGAATACGTCAAAAAGCATGGCTATCATTTTACTGATGAACTAGCTGAGCATGTTAGTAAAATGATGGAAAATGCTAATGGCCAGATGCATACTTGGACAGCTCAGCAAGTCAAAAAGGCTATGGAAAGCTTAGGCTTAATGCCATTCGGTAAAACAAAGACAGAAGCTACATTGGGAGACGCTACATATCTCGCTAATATGTACTACGCCGATTTATACCCAGACCCATTCAAGGATGAAGCTTCATGCCTAAGAGCCGCATATAAAATTGCAAATGACATCGATGGCTATAAGGGTATGGTATTCTGCAGATGGACTTCGGACGCCATTGGTAAAGCAATTCATATAGACTGGGAAAAATTTGTGTAGTCATGTTAGAATATATAGAATTGAAAGATATGAACGGACTACTATTCTACATAGTAGTCCGTATCTGCATAACACTAGTTTGCTGGTTTTTTGTTATAAGCTCGTGCCTTATAGATTTTTGGAGTGGAACAAACACAGCAAAAGCATTAGGCGAAAGTTTGCAATCGCATGGGTTTAGACGTACAATAATAAAAATCGGTGATTATTGGCGCGTATTGATTTTTGCTATGATGTTTGATATATTGGGGGCCTTTTTACCTTTCTACGTATTGCCTTTTACTACAATACTTTGCACAATAGCGATAATTTGTATTGAGGGCAAATCAGTAATTGAGAATAGCGGACGAAAGAAAGCGCATGCCGCCGAAGTACCTGATATGGTTAAAGCTATAGTCGAGGCAGCTACATCAGAGCAAGGAGCAGAGGTATTAAACAGAATTGCCGAAGGCTTATCAAAAACTAAAAAGCATGAGAACTATTGACAAAATAATTATACATTGCTCCGCCACACCTGAAGGCCGTGAAAATACAATAGCTGACATAGACCGATGGCATAGGCAAAGAGGCTTTACGCGAGTCGGTTACCATTATGTTATACACTTAGACGGCTCTATTCATACAGGTAGACCTGAGCATATAGTAGGAGCACATTGCCTTGGTAAAAACCAAACGTCTATCGGTATTTGTTATATTGGAGGGCTAGCAAGAGATTGCTCAACACCAAAAGATACAAGAACAACATACCAAAAAGCCGCTTTACTACAGCTCTTACATCATTTGAAGGATAAATATCCAAACGCAACTATCCATGGTCATAATGAATTTGCATCTAAGGATTGCCCCTGTTTTGATGTAAAAACAGAGTATAAAAATCTATAAAACATATATAATTCTATAGTTTATTTTGCTTCTATTCAATTTAAAATATAGAATTATATTATTTATAATAAAATATAAAGAGCTTCTTAAAATCAAAATAAATAAGATACCCTTATGCTTAGAACTATATCAGCCATATTAATAGTCCTTTGTGCAGTTTTATACTATATAGCAAATGACCTTAATAAACAGGTTAAAAGACTTAAAGCCAATGAGACTACTTTACTTAGCAGTGCAGAGGCATACCGCGTTAATGACAGCCTATCCGCTATACGAATAAATCAACTTCAATTAAGCTTATCGCAATTCGAAAAATACCGCACAGAAGACCAAGCTCTCATTAAATCTTTACGCGTTGACAATAAAGGATTGCAAGATATTATAACGTCCGCCTCTGAAACAAATCGAAGATTACAACTTAAGCTGAAAGACTCTTTGCGCGTAGATACTGTTATGCAATATATTGACACATTGAAATGCTTTTCGTTTAAAGACTCATGGACTACTCTTTCAGGTTGTTTCCATAAAGATACTACTACCTTTTCAATTCAAAATATAGATAGCCTTATAGCAGTTACTAATATGGAGCGCAAACGCTTTTTATTCTTTAAGCTACCTGTAAAATGGTTCGGCTATCGCTCAAAGCAAGCCACAATTCTTAGTAAAAATCCTTACACTACGATAAGCCATATTGAATATATAACCATAAACCATTAAATTTGCATTTATTCGTAAACAATAGAAACAAAATAAACAATTCTTTGTTTCTGCCTAAAGTGCTGATTTTCAATTCATTATAATCCTATAAACAAAATAAACAATAAATTCTATAAACTTTTGAACAACAAATAAATATCTAATTTTAGGTTTAAGCTATTTATTGTCATAATATATAAAAACATTGTTTATTTTGTTTCTATTGTTTACACTTGGAGTTAAAAGCTTGATTTTCAACACTTTATAAATAAACAATAAATTTTTTACATATTTTAACATTAAAAATTTTTATATCTCAAAAAATTGATTTATCTTTGTAGTATCAAAACAATAAGAATAAAAATATGGAAAAATTTGACTTAAATAAGGTGCTTGAATTTTACAAGCCTGACCAAGAGGCAGTAGCAAAGGTGCTATTTCCGTACAACAACTTTCCACAGGCGGCTTTACGCCGAGTGTTAACAGGGCCTACTACAATTGATGCAGACCAAATAGCGGCTCTTGCTGACTTTTTAGGAGTGCTCGTTGGCGACTTGTATACAATCGATGCAGGCTGGAAGGGTTCATTTGAGCATGGCTATCTCACTTTTAAAAAGGGGGAGTATAAAGCGATATTGAATTATAAGGGTTCATTCCTTTCAGTATACAAAGGTAAAGACCGCATAAATACTACTGAATTGGTATCTACCACAATGACAATTGAAAGTTTCATTAATCATATTAATAACATAATTAAAGCTAATAACAATGATTGAAATTACCGTAAAATTGCAGTTGGATGAAGCGTCCGCTGACACTAAGAGACTTTTAGGTGCGTTATTTAACTTGCCAAATGCTTCTTGCTACAATCCTGTTGTTTCAGAAGAAGATGAACAAGCAAAAAGCCAAGCAGCCGACCCTCAGTCTAAAGTAAAAGCTGAAGAAGCAAAACCTGCCCCGCAGCCAGCGGCCGGCTCTCAACCTGAAGCAAAAGCAGAGGCTAAAAAGTCCTACAAGACTGAAGACGTAAGAGCCGCAATGGCAAGTAAACTTGCAGACCACCGAGTAGAGTTGGTTAACAAGTTGAAAGAAATGGGAGCCAAGAATGTATCTTCTCTTCCTGAATCTAAGTACGAAGAATTTATTAACTTCTGTAACTCGTTGTAATCATGGGAGCAAGTCAAAAAGAAAAAAATTACAAGTTTTATTAAGCAAATGGTCAATACTAAAGCAATAAACCACTCAGAGAGAGCGCATGCGCTTCTTTCTGCCTCTGGAGCTTCCCGTTGGCTTGGCTGTACGCCTTCAGCAAGACTTGAAGAAGAGTTTGGTATAGATAAGCCTTCTCCTTATGCCGCAGAAGGCACGCTGGCGCATGAGCTATCGGAGCTTATTATTCGTCACGATATTCTTAAGACGGTATCAGACGAGCAATTTGAAGAGGCTGCAATTAAGATATTCGAAAATGAATTGTACCAACCAGAAATGATTGACTATGCACAATTCTATGTCGACTATGTACGCGATGAGCTTGAGTCTTCAAAATTAGGAACGGCCGACGCAATTTTAATTATTGAAGAACGTGTAGACCTTCGTAGTTGGGTTCCTGAGTCTTTCGGCTCTTGTGATGCTATTATTATAGCAGACGGTATTATGAAGGTAATAGACCTTAAGTATGGCAAAGGGGTTCCAGTATCTGCAACAGGTAATAAGCAGTTGATGCTTTACGCTTTAGGAGCCTATGAAAAGTACGCAATTATGTACGCGATTGATACAGTAGAATTGCATATTGTTCAACCACGTATTGACAACATATCATCTTGGTCTGTAGATGTAAAAGAGTTGCTTGATTGGGCTGATAATGAGGTACGGCCTAAAGCGCAAATGGCCTTTGATGGTAAGGGTGAACTTAAAGCAGGTGACTGGTGTAAGTTCTGCAAAGTTAAGGCAAGATGCCGTGAGCTTTATAAGCAAAACATTGAATTAGCTAAATACGATTTTGCTAAGCCTGAAAATGGATTGCTTTCACCTGAAGAGATTGCAGATATTATTGATAGAGTACCTCTACTGGTAGAGTGGGCTAATAGCGTAATAGAATATGCTACAGACCAAGCTATTGGCAATGGAGTTATATGGCCAGGCCATAAATTAGTAGCTGGTCGCTCTACTCGTAAATTCACAGATTCAGAGGCCGTAGCACAAGTTCTACTTGATAATGACTTTACGGCTGATGAAATCTTTGAGTCAAAGCTTAAGAGCCTAACAGCCATTGAAAAGATGGTAGGTAAAAAGGATTTTGAAGCGATATTTAAAGAGCTTATTGTTAAAGCTAAGGGTAAACCAGTCTTAGTGCCTTTAAGCGATAAGCGCCCAGCCTTAGGAACGGAAGATGCAATCAATGATTTTAAACTTTAAATAAAAATTAAAGATTTTTTGCATTTTCGTATTATAAAATTTATTATCTTTGTACTAAAGAAAAATTAAGAATTATGGCAACAATTACTTTAAATCACAGCCAGAAAGAATTTAGAAATAAGTATGGCTTATGCAACGTATACTTTGCAATCAAAACTCAAAAAGACGGCTCAGCTTATTGCCCAGGTATTTACAACCTCAAAGCTCCTGTATTGAGCCCTAAGCAATTTGTATATTCAAGAAGATAAAATATTGTAGCACTTAAAAATTAAGAATTATGGCAGAAAATGTTTCAACAAAAGTAATCACAGGTAAAGTACGTTTTTCATACGCACATGTATTTGAACCAGTAGCAATGGCTGAAGGTCAAGAGTCTAAGTATCAAGTGTCTCTTATCATCCCTAAATCAGACCTCAAGACTTTGGAAAAGATTGAAAAGGCTATTGAAGCTGCTAAGGTTGTAGGTAAGGACAAAATCTCTAAGAATGGTAAACTCATGCCTGGCCTTAAAATGCCATTGCGTGATGGCGACGAAGACCGCCCAGATAACCCAGAATATGCAGACAGCATGTTTATCAATTGCTCGTCTAAGTTGAAGCCAGGCATCGTTGACAAGGATTTGAATCCGATTATGTCGCAAGATGAGTTCTACTCAGGTTGCTACGGTCGTGCTTCTATCAACTTCTACGCATTCAACAATGCCGGTAATCGTGGCATTGCTTGTGGCTTGAACAACTTGCAGAAGTTGGCAGATGGTGAACCTCTCGCAGGTGGGTCTACCGCTGAAGAAGATTTTGGTGGTTCAAATGCTTTTACTGATGAAGACCCAATGGCATAACACTCTTAACTTCTTTACTCATTATCACATAAATAATTGAATTTAAACGGTTTAAGGGCTAAAACCTGTGAAGGCTAGTAGCCCTTATTTATGGGCCTTATAGTGTAATTGGTAGCACGCCAAGTAGTACGCGTAACTTGGAAGAGAAGTTCGAGCCTTTGTTGGCCCACAAATTAATTTTAAAGTATTATGAAAAAAAGAGAGTTATTCCTTGATATTGAAACGTACTCAGAGGCTGATATTGCAGCTTGCGGGGCGTATAAATATATCGCGGACCCAAGTTTTCAAATTCTTATGATAAGTTACGCTTTCGATGATGAAGATGTCATAACGGTCGACTTAGCGCAGGGCGAAGAGATACCTGACGAATTAGAAGAAGGGCTGCTTGATAGTAATGTTATTAAATGGGCGCATAATGCAGTATTTGAACGTAAAGCCTTCGAGCGTATTGGTTACACAATACCGATTGAAGAATGGCGTGACTCCGCGGTTAAAGCTGCATATTGTGGATTGCCTTTGTCCTTGGATAATGTATCTAAGGCTTTAAAGCTTCAAGAAGGTAAACTTGACACAGGTAAGGCATTAATTCGTTATTTCTCTTGCCCTTGTAAGCCTACTAAGACTAATGGCATGCGTACTAGAAATTATCCGTATCATGACTTAGAAAAGTGGGAGCAATACAAGATGTATAACAACTTCGACGTACGCGCTGAGCGTGAAATTGTTCGTCGTCTTGAGGCCTATGATATTCCAGAATGGGAACAACACTTGTGGGAGTTAGACCAAGAGATTAATGACCGAGGTATTCTAATTGACTTAAATATGGCCGCAAATGCCATTAGCATTGATGAGGGGTACAAAGCTACTTTGACTCAAGAGGTTAAAGATATTACAGGTCTTGAGAATCCTAACTCCGTTGCGCAATTGAAAGCATGGCTTGAAATGGAAACAGGAGAAACAGTAGACTCTCTTAATAAAAAAGAAATGCCCGCACTCTTAGAAAAAGCCTCTGGTGATGTAAAACGAGTGTTAGAGGCTCGTCAGCGTTTAGGTAAAACTTCTGTTAAAAAATATACCGCAATGCTTAATTGTGCAGGTCGAGACAAAAGAGCAAGAGGATTATTCCAATTTTACGGTGCAAATCGTACAGGCCGTTGGGCTGGTCGACTTATCCAATTACAAAATCTGCCGCAAAACCATATTAATGATATTGAGCTCGCACGTGATTGTGTTGTAAAAGGAGACGCTCAAATGTTAGAAGTATTTTATGACAATGTGCCTGATACTCTATCACAATTGATTCGTACAGCATTTATTGCTCCAGAAGGCAAAACATTCGCAGTCGCTGACTTCTCAGCAATTGAAGCAAGAGTTTTATCTTGGTTCGCTAATGAAGAATGGCGATTAGACGTATTCCGTACGCATGGTAAAATCTATGAAGCGGCGGCCGCAATGATGTTCGGCTTACCTATTGAAATGATTAAGAAGGGCTCGCCAGAACGTCAAAAAGGTAAAATCGCGGAGTTAGCGCTCGGTTATGGCGGTTCATTAGGGGCACTTCGTCGAATGGGCGGTGAAGCAATGGGATTGAGCGACGGTGAAATGATGAGCATCGTACGTAAATGGCGCGCTGCGAATGAAGGTATTACAGACTTTTGGGCTTCTGTACAAGACGCAGCGTATAAAGCTGTTCGCTTACGAGATAAAGTAGTATTAGACGAGTATCATGACTTGGAATTTGAATGTAATACGGAAGTTCTTACAATTAAACTTCCATCAGGCCGAAAGCTATTCTATCGTGACCCGTGTATACGTAATTCATCAAAAGGTGAAATCCTTTGTTACTACGGCATTAATCAGGAGACTAAGCAATGGAGCTTGCTTGATACGTACGGAGGCAAGTTGACTGAAAACATTATTCAAGCGACAGCTCGTGACTTATTGGCCTGGTCGATGCTAAAACTAAATAGAGCAAAGTACCCTATTGTAATGCACGTGCATGACGAAGGTATCGCTGAAGTGCCAATTGAAAGCAGCGAAAAAAGTCTTGCTGATATGTGTAGTATTATGGGAGAAGACGTTGAATGGGCCCCAGGTCTTCCGCTTAGAGCTGATGGATATGTAACACCATTTTATAAAAAGGGCTAATCATGGAACTCCAGCATAATGGAAAAGTAAATATCGCTGTTGGCCTTAGTGCTGACAGCGCTCGTTGGAAAAACGAATATATAGAGTGGGCGCAATTAGTAGATAGGCTTACTACTGTTGTGAAGACTACTGAGACCTTATCTACATACTTAAAAGCCTCAAAAGAAGAGCAATCCAAGATTAAAGATATTGGAGGCTTTGTAGGGGGTTACATTAATGGAGGTAAACGTAAAGTCACCAACATTTTGTACCGCCAATTGCTTACGCTAGATATTGACTTCGGGCATAAGGATTTATGGCTTGACTTCACAGTGTTATTTAATAATGCCGCGGTATTGCACGCTACTCATAAGTCTAGTCCGGCCAATCCACGATATAGACTTGTTATGCCGCTCAGTAGAGAGGTATCTCAAGAAGAGTATTTGGCTATATCCCGTAAAGTTGCTTCTATGATTGGTATTGAGTGCTTTGATGCTTCAACATTTCAAGTCAATCGCTTGATGTTTTGGCCATCTTGCCCATGCGATGTAGAGTTCTATTCAGAAGTGCAAGACGGAGAATGGCTTGACGCCGACGAGATTCTATCAATGTATATAAATTGGCATGACGTTTCAGAATGGCCAATGACTGATACAGAGAGCGACGTTATTAGCCTTGAGGCTAAAAAGCAAGAAGACCCAACGGCTAAAAAGGGAGTAGTCGGAGCATTTTGTCGTGCCTACGATATTCATGAAGTTATTGCTGAATACCTTCCAGATGTTTATACTTCAGCCGGTGATGACCGTTATACTTATATTAAAGGAACTACCGCCGCGGGCCTTATTGTGTATAACGATATATTTGCTTATTCACACCATGGCACTGACCCGGCAGGAGGCCGTTTATGTAATGCCTTTGACCTAGTGCGTATACATAAGTTTGGTCATTTAGATATAGGTAGCAAAAAGGCAGGAATTGAGACAAAGTCTTTCAAAATGATGGAAGAACTTGCTACTCAAGATAAAGCTGTTAAGAGGGTAATTGCTGAAGACAAATTTGCTAATGCGAAGCTTGACTTTGATATAATATCTGAAACTGATGGGCAAGAAGCTGATAATAAATGGGTTGAAGACCTTGAGGTTGATACTCGCGGTAATTATACGAGCACTGCTCAAAATCTTAATCTTATTGTGCGCAATGACGTTAATATCCGGGGGACCTTTATGCTTAACACTTTCGATAATAAGCGTTATACTTGTCGTAGTCTTCCTTGGAGACAACTAGAGAATAACGAACCGGAGCCTTTGCGTGACGTAGACTATAGCGGTATTCGTAACTATATTGAAAGCGTATATGGCATCGTGTCTGTTGGTAAGATTGATGACGCAATTGCTTTGGAATTTGAGCGTAATAACTTTCACCCTATTAAAGATTATATAAAGTCTTTACAATGGGATGGTGAAAAGAGAGTAGATACTTTGCTTATTGAATATTTTGGTGCTCCTGATAACGCCTACACGCGTGCAGCAATACGTAAGCCATTGTGTGCGGCAATCGCAAGAGTATTTAGGCCTGGTACAAAGTTTGACTTGGCTCTTACTCTAGTAGGCCCTCAGGGCACTTATAAAAGTACATTCTTTAAAAAGCTTGGTAGACAATGGTTTTCTGATACCTTTTCAACAGTACAAGGCAAAGAGGCCTTTGAACAGTTACAAGGAGCATGGCTGATTGAAATGGCAGAGCTCTCAGGCTTAAAGAAAGCCGAAGTAGAGTCTGTGAAGCAATTTCTATCAAAAACTGAGGACATGTTCCGACCAGCTTACGGCCGAGTAGTTGAAACATTTAAGCGCCAATGTGTATTCTTTGGTACTACTAATAAGGAGGACTTCTTGCGAGATGCTTCAGGTAACCGCCGCTTTATGCCGATTGACGTGAATCCTGCCATGGTGACGCGTTCTGTTAAAGAAGACCTAACAGAAGAAGAAGTAGACCAAATATGGGCTGAAGCATACCAATTATATCTTGCAGGTGAGCTTTTATACCTTGATGGAGTAGAAGAAAAAACTGCTGAAGTTGAACGCAAGAAGCACAGTGAAGGCGATGAGCGCGCGGGTCTTATTGAAGAATACCTTGAACGCTTGTTCCCTGAAGACTGGGATTCTTACGATGAGTATAAGCGTAAAGACTGGCTGCAGGACCCGCTTTCAGCAAAAGGTACCGAGGTTAAGCGCTTTACTTGTGTGGCAGAGATATGGTGTGAGTGTTTGAATCGTAAGAAAGAAGACATGTCTCGATATAATACACGTGAAATTAACGATATAATGAAAACTGCTTTACCTGACTGGGAATACGTTAATTCAACAAGAAATTTCCCGCTTTATGGTAAGCAAAAATACTATAAAAGAAAGATATGAAAGTAATATTTTTATCTTCTACAAGCCGTGAAGAATTAGCTACTCGCTATTATGACGCAATGCCTTTATTCTGCTATAACCAGTGTATTAAGCTAAAAGGTAAGTTATATCGTGTTTTGTCAGCTATAATTGACTTAGACCAAAATGCCGTTATTGTTGAAATTATAGACCTATAAGTAATGATATACAGAATTGAAAATATACAATTAGTTTTTGAAAATAATACAAGATTTAACGTAAGGCCACATAGGCCCATCGTAATTCATGACTTGGGGGCTTTTCGCAAAATGTATACAGAGCGCTCTGCAAATATACCTTGTAAGTCTCCTTTAAAATACGTGTATTTTACTTATGAAGAGTACAGCGATAGATAGTGAAAAATTGGTTGAGCGCACTTTAGTCGACTTAATCAAAAAAGAAGGGGGCCTTTGTATCAAGCTGTCAAGTCAGCACTTTATTGGTTTGCCTGATAGACTATGTTTAATGCCTAACAGGCAGGTAGTATTTGTCGAACTTAAGACTACAAAGCAAAAGCCCCGAAAGATACAAGCCTATGTACATGAGAAGATACGGAGACTCGGCTTCAGAGTTGAAGTAGTAGATTCAGTGCAAGGCACAAAAGAATTAGTGAATGAAATTAAAAACTTACCATTTTAGTTATGCAAAGTCAAAGTATACAAAAAGGCTCATTAGTTTATATAGTACCAGACGATACCCGTCACGAGCCTTACAATAGCAGAGTATTATCTGTTGGCTCTAAGTATATAACAGTAGAAGGCCGAGACAGATTTGATATATATACTTTATATTCGGTAGAAAATAGCAAAGGTTGGAATCCACGCTTACAGTTATATAAGTCTAAAGAGTACTTCGAGCGTAAAAAGCAGGAGGATAAACTAAAAGGAGACATTATTTCTTATATAGAGAAGCACTTGGGCAGTATGCCTATACACATTTTAAGAGATATATCAGAATTAATAAAGCAAGGCTTAGCGATTAAAAATATGATATCTAACGTATGAAGATTCAAGGCTTTCCAGTATATTGCGCAGGAGGGCTTTTAAAGTACGGTAAAAATACAACCGTAACTCCTCCTTTATGTGAATCTTGCGCACTACTATGTAGGCCTATAAGTGCAATGTACTTAAAGCCCGCTTGGCGGATACGCGAAAGAGGCATAATGTATAACCACGCAACAAAAAGTTGCCCCTTGTATAAACAAAAAGAGAATGAACGAAAATAATTTACATGAATATCAGCGGTATGGCGTTAATTTTATTATCGACCACCCTTATTGTGGGTTATTCTTAGATTGCGGTCTAGGCAAGACTGTAACAACTCTTACTGCAATAAATCATTTGATGTATTCAGAGTTAGAGATACGTAATTGTCTAATCATCGCGCCTAAAAGAGTAGCAGAGACAGTATGGAGTGAGGAGATTGAAAAATGGGAGCACCTCAAACATCTTAAGCTCTCTAAGATTATTGGTCCTGAGAAGAAGAGGATTGAGGCTCTTAGCCAACCGGCTGATATTTATATAGTATCAAGAGATAATATAACTTGGCTTTGCTCCTACTTTGGAGGAGGTCATTTACCATACGATATGCTTGTCATTGACGAGCTGTCATCTTTTAAGTCTTATAAGGCCTTACGCTTTAAAGCTCTTAAAGTCGTTAGACCAAGCTTGCAAAGAGTAGTAGGATTGACTGGTACTCCCGCTCCTAACGGCCTTATCGACTTGTGGCCTCAAATGTATCTCATAGACAGAGGACAAAGACTTGAAAAGACAGTATCGCGCTATCGCGATAAATACTTTAAGCCTGGGTGCTCAAATGGAGCAATAGTATATAACTATGTACCGCTCCAGGAGTCAGAGGCTAAAATCCATGAAGCTATTAGCGATATATGTGTAAGTATGAAGGCTAATGACTATTTGAAAATGCCTGAGCGTATTGACAACTATATTAAGATATATTTGCCGCCTGAGATTCAAGCGGCTTATAATAAGTTTGAAGAGGAGAATATCTTGCAGGTAATTAACTCTCTAAACGAAGAACAAGAAGTAACAGCCCTTAATGCCGCTGCTTTAGCTAATAAGCTCTTACAATTCGCGAATGGAGCCGTATACGATGAAAATCGTAACGTGCATGAGATTCATGACTTAAAGATTGATGCTTTGCGTGATTTGATTGAAGACTCAAATGGCCAACCAATTCTGTGCGCTTGGGCTTATCAGCATGACCGCGACAGAATAATGAAAAAGCTAAAAGCCTACAATCCAAGAGAGCTTAAAACCGAAAAGGATATAAAAGACTGGAATGACGGAAAGATAAATTTGCTTTTAGCCCATCCCGCCTCAGTCGGTCATGGTCTTAATCTTCAAAAAGGCGGGCACATTATTGTATGGTTCGGCAATACTTGGAGCTTAGAGCTTTACCAACAATTCAATGCTCGAATATTGCGACAGGGCCAAACTAAAGAGTCGGTAATTATACACCATCTTGTTGCTATTGACACACATGACAAAGATGTTATTGCGGCAATTGCCAATAAGGATAAAAAGCAAAATGCTTTGCTTGACTCTATTAAAGCTAAAATTAGTAAATACTTAAAAAAATAGATAATATGAAACAGCCGAAGAATTTTACAGAAGACGCAGATTGGAGCGCCCCTTCATGTATACTAAGAAGGTTTAGGCAAATAGCTATAGGCGAGAGTATATCTCAGCCTGAGTTATATGAAAGCACTCGTGCAAGATACGATAAGTTTACTAAGCAATACTATTATGTATTGCTAAACCAATTAATTAAGACGGGCAGAATAAAACGAGGTGACCGCTTTAAAAATCCTGTTTTAATTAAGTTACAAGAAATGCCTGAGTCTTGGAGCACTATAACCTATGAGCTCCGTGCGCAAAAGAATTTGAGTAGCCTTGACATAATAAGAACAGGTTCACCTATGCTTAATTTTGACTTTGCGCGTGACAGCGAACCAGGCTCCACTATATTTAAGAATTGCACCATTCAGCCTATTCAATTCATAATGGCGACTCAAATAAATAACGCTGGTGCAAGCGTATTACGCAATGTGATAAAAGCTACTCTTTATGAAACCGCAGAAGCCCAAAGAGAACTTGAAAAAGCTATACATTACGTACATATAATGAAAGCCTATAAAATGTCTTTTGCTATAAACGCTGGCTTGTATAAATTAGCGGGGGACGTTATAGAGGAATATGTAGAAAAAGAAAATTTATCCTCAGATATGAAAAGTCTGATTACTGATTTGTATGAATCAGAATGGGACTCAGCCATAGATACTCTTAAAAAATTCCATTCTGGCGAATTGCGAATTAAGGCTAATAAAGAATAGCAATATTTAAAATATTTCCAATTGTCATATTTATTTTGTATCTTTACAAAGTAATTAAAAAATAAAGCTATGGAAGGAAAATTAAAAGTTAACAAGCAGGACCTCGGTAAAAGCCTTGCTGAAGATATAGCCTTAGAGATTATTTATGGCTGTGGCCGCTTTGATAAATATGACGTAAAAGCTATTTGTACTACTAATGGTATTGCCTTAGAAGGCATGCGTAAATTAACAGAAGAAGTGGTTAAAAAGAGTTATCCTAAAGGTGAAGCTTGGAGTGAAGATTTTCTGCAAAGACAATTAGATTATTGGTTTAAATAAAATAACTATGAGTAAAATTAAAAAACCCTTTGTTGTAGCGTTCTCAGGAGGATGCTGCAGCGGTAAGACAACAACGCTTAACGCTCTTAAAGAGCAATTAGAAAAAGAGGGCAAAAAGGTATTAGTCTTTAAGGCTGATAGTCATGCCTATTTGGCTGAACGAAATACTACTATTGATGCAATTCGTCGTAGAGCCCTCGACTACTTGCGTTTTCAAGAATGGATATGCCATGAACAAGCGAATTTTGAAAATCAAATCTTGCAAGACCGCTACTATGACTATGATGTTATCTTGCTTGACCGCTCTCTGTTTGATTGCTTGTTTTATTCACAATACTATATTGATTTGGGCAACGAAAGTTTACAATTAGGCATGGGCCTTAATCGCTATTACGATTTACAACTTTATCTTGATAAGTATCTTACTAAAGCGGTAGAGCGTATTTATAGCTTGGTTTTGTTCTTTGAGCCTATTACTAAACCGGAAGGTGATACCTCAACTTATACTCGCCCTGTTGGTTTAGACATGCTTAAATATATTGAGTCCTTTGGTATATCTAAAATTGTTGACCACTATTGTATACCAGGCTTTTTAAATCGTATTAACTTAAATACTATTAAGCAAGAAGAAGCTGTGCAGAATATTATTAACATCATAAATCATTACCATAAATGAAAATACTAGTTATCGGCCGCGACCAAGGCCTAATTGAAACAGCAAGAGCTTTAGCTGAAGGCTTAAAGCTTCCAATTGTTGACGACTTTCGCCCTCGCTCAAGAGCGGTAGAAGACTTGCAACCAGGCGTTTATGTAGGCTACGCAATGACCTATCAACAGGCTAAGACTTTAGCCTTCGAGACTATAGTAATTAATCGCCCAGGTACTATGTTTAACCCGACACAAAAAGCTGGTACTGAAAAGGTTTATAAAGTTATTGACTCAAAAACAGGCGAACTCTTCATAAGAAACGGTATACCGACTAATTGTTTAAGCCTTTCAGGCGCTAATCAAATAGCCAATAAGATAAATACCGAAGCAAACGCCTTGAGTGCCCCAATTGCTATCGTTAAACTTGACAGATAAAGATATGAAAAAATTAATTCAACCAGTAGCTTTATTCCTTTCAGCGGACGACTTGAAAAATAGAGCAATTTACTCTAATACCCTGTATCTAGCCTCGGAGACTACCAAAATGCTTGACAATGGACAGGACATGTATATTATGCTTAATCATGATGATGGCTCACATAAGTTCCCTGTGTTGCATATATTCAGAAAGGCTGAAGATAGCTTAAAAATATGGAGCAACAAGGCCGAGCTCGAAAAGATACAGCCCTTGTATCAAGAGATTGTCAATATGGCTTTCAAGCAAAAACGAATTATTGAGCTGCTTGGCTCTTACGGGGTTCAACCCGACAAAAGATTGATAAAAGATTTGTATGACTTAATATTCCAACAGTAATATGCAACAATATTTAGCTACCTTAGCGTATATACGTAATATTGGTTCTAAGCGTGAAGACCGAACAGGCACCGGTACGCTAAGCCATTTTGGACATGTAATGCACTTTAACTTGACTTACGGCTTTCCACTTCTTACAACTAAGAAGATGCACTTTAAGTCAATCGTACATGAGCTGATTTGGTTCTTGTCTGGCTCAACTAATATCCAATACTTAAAAGATAACAACGTACGTATTTGGAACGAATGGGCTGATGAGAATGGTGAAGTAGGACCTCTTTATGGTAAGCAATGGCGTAGATGGCAAAAGCCTGATGGCGAAGAACTTGACCAGTTGCAGCAGGCAATTGATATGATTAAGACTGACCCTTGCTCTCGTCGTATTATGGTATCAGCATGGAATCCAGGAGAACTCGATAAAATGGCTTTGCCTGCCTGCCATTCCTTCTATCAATTTTATGTTGACCCTAACGCAAAGACTCTGAGTTGTATGATGTATATGCGTAGCGCCGATATGTTCTTAGGCGTTCCGTTTGATATTGCTTCTTACGCTTTGCTTACACACCTTGTAGCCCATATTACAGGATTAGAGCCTCTTGAGCTTATAATTATAATGGGCGATACACATATCTACTTGAACCACCTTGAGCAAGTAGACGAGCAACTTACTCGCAAGCCAATGACTTTGCCAAAGTTGCGTATTTCAGAGAGAGTAACCGATATTAATGATGTACGGTTTGAAGACTTTATCCTTGAAGGCTATGAAAGTCATCCAACCATTAAAGCTAAGGTATCAGTATGACGGTGGGAATTATAATTTTTCATTTAATAGTATACTTAGCAGGCGCGTGGGCTTCTTATATAGCTCTTAAAGACCTGCGTAAATTAAAGAAAGTACGAGTATTAGCCTTAGGCTCTTGGTTTACTTTTATCTGCTATTTAATAGCCTGTAGTTACAATGATTTTGACAAACAATAAAAAACTAAAAGATTATGGAAATTAGAGACACAAGTATGAGATTCTTAAAAGTGCGTGACGTAAAGTCGCCAGAACGCGGTACTCAGTATTCTGCGGGTATTGACTTCTTTGTACCAAATGACTTCGAACCAGCAATACTTAATCCAGGGGCAGATATTCTTATTCCTTCAGGCATTAAAGTTGGATTGCCTCCAGGAACAATGCTTATGGCCGCTGATAAATCAGGTATTGCCTCATCGGCGAAGGCCAAGACCGAAGTAGGTATGAAAGTAAAAGACGATTTGTCTGATTCTGCTATAATTATTGGCGCTAAGATTATTGATGAAGACTACCCGGGTGAAGTTCATATCCATCTCATTAATGTTGGGCAAAATATCGTTAGGCTTATGCCTGGCCAAAAGGTAGCACAATTTATTATTGTGCCTGTGCTATACAGTATTCCTGAAGAAGTGGAGTCGCAAGAAGAGTTGCGTATACCGCAAACAGAGAGAACTGGAGGCTTTAGTAGCACTAACAAATAAGAAAGTTATGAAAAAGTATATTAGTATTATACTGGGCGTACTTTATAGCCCAGTATACCTTTTAGGATTTATCGTATATTACATCGCTCGCTTAGTTCTTGCATTGGCCTACGCCTTAATGTTTCAGAAGCGTAAAGCAGTAGATATTATTACTAATTTATTCACCTCATCATTCTGATACGTATGGCCAACCAAAAGACTAATGTACAAATGCTTGATGACGCGCTAGCTGCAATCCTTGAAGCTGAAAAGGCTGAGGAGCAGCTAGCCGCTGAGAGCGTAAAAGCTTCACTCGAAATACTCGATGGCGCTGTAGCAAAGTCCAACGAGCAAATTGAAGCAGAAGATGGAGACCCCGCTATAAATAAGTTATTACCAAAGAATAAGCGTAAAGCCCTTCCATCTGGTAAGAATGCTCCTAGAAGTGTACATGAACAAAACCAACGCCTAAAGCGAATTACTATAAAGCGCGAACTTGTTAAGGCTGACAATGTTTTATTCTTGCAGGAGTTTATACCAGGCTCTTTAAAAAGAAAAGTCATTCCTTTCATGACGAAAGCGCTTGTAGAATCAATCTCAGATTTGAAGGCAAACATTAATCGCCGTATCGCTATTGTTATGGCTCCTCTTTTCCCTGAGAAATTACGCGTAGCAAGAGCACTTTGTGGCACTTTGCCTTTCAAAGACCATCCAGGCTTTTTATGGATTGGTGACGAGGCTTATGGCGGTCACAAGATATGGGTAAATCCTGATATTCCATATTATTTTGACCAGTTCTCTGAAATGGCTATTATTCGTAGTAAGTGCGATGAGAACAAAGTTGCAGCGATTGACCGTATTATCGCTAACTATATGAACGCGGTTACTCAGTTAGCTAAGCGTGAAAGTAATATTGCCATTAAGCTTACAAGAATTGATACCTTTGAAGAACTTCTTACATACAACGTTGATTGCTTCTTATATATCTATGAGCTCTACAAAGCCGAAAAGCTGGAAGAGGCTAGAATAATGCGAGAAGAGCAACAAGAAGAGCTGGCAAAAAGGATTGAATCCGGATTGCTCGATATAGAGGCAATTGAACAGGAAATGCTTAAAAAGCATAAGAAAGATGAAGAAGACTCTAAAGGTTTCGCAACTAATAAAAAATAATAATCATGATAAATATATATTTAAGTTTATTTTTAATATTTATAGGGGTAATACTAAGAACATTTAAAACTCTATATATTGTTAAATCGACCCCTCTTAAGGCCTCTATAATAAGTGGCTTTACACAAGTAATAAATATAGTCTCTATTAAGTTTATTATAGACTATACTACATGGTGGGCTATTACGCTTTTAATTGGCATAAATATTATCGGTGTTTATATTACTACGCTTTATTTTAGCTTTAGCCTTAATAAAAAAGTCTTAGCTTCTAATACTAATGAAATTTCAGAATTAAATGACGCTATAGAGCATTGTAATATAGTAGCTAACGCTCATAAATGCGACCAATGCGGGCAAAATCATTTACAACTTGGTAACTGGCTTAGAGAATTAAGAAATCTAAAATATAAAGCTCATGATTAATATAATAAGCACTACCTTTGTATATTTTTGCCTACTGCTCTTTTTAATCACTTTAATAATAGTAATGATACGTGGAAAGTAATATGAAAAAGCGAAAGTTTGACCCTTGTTGCTATATCCCCAATCAGCCATGCTACAACATGGCTGTTATTAGAGGAGAGCGAGAGCAGAAAAGACAAAGAGCAAGAATTTTAAAAGCAATTGATAATCAAAAATTTAAAAACAATGGAAACAAATATAGAAAATCCCAAAAATCCCGAATCAGAGACTCAAGAAACCTTGCAAGAGGAGAAGCAAGAAATAAGACAATTAGTACCACCCCAAGAAGCCTTTGACAAGCAACGTGAAATAGAAAAGCAATACTTAGAAACTGTTAAACAAGCTAACCAGTAATATGAAAGTAAAAGCTAAGTTTCATAAAAATATTGATGGATTGACCTTAATACCAACAATCTTTGTTGATAAATGGGGAATGCACGCTGCAAGAATGATTCTCATTGAGTTTATTTTCCTGTCATACTCTTTTGACATTGACATTGAGTACTAATAAAAAATAACGCCTTATGACAAAAGAACAATACAAAAGAGCCTGTGAAATAAATACGCGTTTAAAGCAACTTGAACAGGTACAAGAGGAAATACGCGGAGCAGCCACAAAGCGCTTAACTTATACATGTAAACGCATCACTGATAGTGACTACTCTCCTTGTAACCCGCATATTATGGGTTACATAGATAATTTGCTTGATGTGCATGATAAAATGATACGCGCTGAAATAAGAAACGAAATTGCATCTCTTGAGCGAGAGATTGAAAGTCTATAATAAAAAATATCCGCTATAAGAAAATATAGCGGATATTTTTTATTACCAGGAAATATAACAGTATTAAGGCATTTCCATACCTTTGAGAAATATTGTACTTCCTACCTTGGTCCTAAAAGCCTTATTGCCTTCTAACGTAATAATTGGAACTTTATGCGGGCCATCTAAGACGCTTTTAGACTTGATATGTACCCATTGATACTCAAGTTCTGCTCCTCCTGTAAGTATATGGACTTGCAGCTGTTTTTCCTTAGTGCCGTTCCAAAAGTAGTCTACAGGAAATATAGTCGGCACATCTTCGTAAGGCCAAAATGTAATATCATACGTACCATCCGGATTGGCTGAATACTTTGCTACCTCAAAGCCATAAGGAAACATCGTATGAATATCTTCTAGCTCGTCGGCTGTTTCTTGCGGGTCGCAAATAGGCTCTTGCCCTTGCGTGAGATACCAAAAAGTGTCATTTGACAGCTCTAAGACTTTTTCTTTAAGGGGATTCAATTTTCTCATATCATTTTCTTTTACTCCAGTAATCAATTTTTTGTGGCTCTACGCCATTCGCACAGTCTTTGCAAATAACCCATACATGCCCATTGTTTATGCGAACAGCTCCAGCATCTTTGCGTATTTGCTTCATACTTGGTTTGTAGTGAAAATAAGTATCTATGACTTTTTCGCACTTATCGCATGTTAATATGTATTGCTTAAGAATCATACTTTTATTCTTATTAACGGGTTTTTTGTTTTAGGGTCTTGCATATAGCCATTATCGCGGCACCAACAGAAAAGTGTAGCGATACTGTCGCAAGACGGGGAAATGTCATGGCCTTCCCAATCTCGTAGAATCCAAGACTTTTTGAAGTTATTCCATTTTGCACAAGGTTCTTCCCCTATATAGTATCTACGCTTATTGGGAAGTGCCTTATAGATTCTTTGCTGCGCTCTTTTAAGTTGCTCCATAATTATTCCAATAGTGGGTCATCGTATACAGGAGAAGTGGCGGAAAGCGCGCCAGCTTTTTCGTACTCCACTCGTATACCATTTCTTTTTAAGTACAAAATTTGAGATGGGTCGGTGGTGACTATTCGCACTGTGTCGTCTTCTCGCCATTCATATTCCAGCTCGCACATACTTAGGAATTTCCGCACAATATTTTCCTGCGTGTAGGTCTCCACTTCTATAAGTATGGGCCATTTGCGTGTTACGTAATACATAATAATACTTTTTAATTATACCATAATACGAAGATAGCGCTTTATTTGGAAAGTAGTGCAAAATAACCGCTAAAAAACTACAGTCTAAGCGTTAACAAAACCAAATGAAAATATTGGCTTTGTGCCAAGAGTGGAGCATTGAAATTGATATATAGATATAGACTCAATTTATATTTCAATTTTATTGTTTATTTCGTCTGTATCGAGTTTTAAAATTGAAATAATAGATTTATATAGATTTGAAATAAAAGCTCCAAAATGGGCCCCATTTTGACCCGTTTCAATTGTCAATAAATGCAAAAACCCTTAGAGCCTACTTATTTTTGGTCGCTGTATAAGTTTGTAGTCATTACAAACTCTAAGTCTATATAATAAAAGACTCCTCGCATCTCTGCGGGGAGTCCTCTCTTTGTGTTAACCTTAAAAATTTAACTACTATGAAAAACGAGTTTATTCCATCGGGTCTGCTGCTTCTTCAGTAGTTTCGGCCGGCTGCTCAGTTGCTTCCGACTCAACGAAAGCCTTGCCTTCGTCGGTTGTCAACCATTCTTCGCAAGCGGCCTTGGCTGGCTCGTACAAAGCCATCAAGCTGTCAAGGCGTTCCTGTGCCTTAGCAAGGGCCTCCTTGGCTTTTTCTACCTTAGCGGCGAGCGCTTCAAGTTTTTGCTTAGGATTGAGACCGGCCTTGGTTGCAGCATATTCGCTACTTGCACGGTTGCGCTTTTCTTCATTCCATTCATCAAGCCATTCGATGCTCTTGTTATCAACGGCCTTGTAAAGAGTTTTTCCTTCTTCGTTCTTGAAAGCATAGAGGACTGCGTTGCTGCGCTTGTCAAGCATGATGCCATTTGCATAAACCTTGATTTTTTCTTCGCCTACAGGAAGCATAGCGTAGCGGCCAATGTTCGGTTTTGCATTATCTCGCAATTCTTCAGCTTCTTCGTAAGTACGCTTTGCGCGTGGCTCGCCTGCTACCTTAGCTTCTTTAGCCTTCACAATTTCCTTGACTTCTTCGGTGATAATCAAAGACTTAGCGCCGTAAGCCTTGCGGACAGTCTTGCCGTTAACTTTCACAATATACATACAAGCATTGCTGCGCTTATCATGCTGTACACCTGAGATGTAACCTTCCATCCATTCTACTTCGCCATTAGGCATAACCTTAACAACGTGGCCAATATTTTCAGTCATTTCAGCCTTACGTGCTTCAATCTCTTCAGGAGTCAAGGAAAGGTTAGTCTTCTTGCTTGTAGCCTTGCCGGCTTTTTCTTCAGCCTCAGCGGCATCAACAATTGCCTGCTCTTCTGGGGAAAGCTCGCTGGCCTCCATTTCATAATGGCCCTTGCCCTTTGCTTCCATATTTTCCTGTGCGCTTGCAGCAGCTGCCTGCGCTTCACTACGCTTGTCAAGTTCAGCCTGAATAAGCGCTTTTTCTTCTTCACTTGCACTATTAAGGAGTGCGTTCAACTTCTTGGTAGTCAGTTTTTCAAAATTTTTAGTTGCCATAGTCTTTATTATTTATAGGTGAATAATTTGTTTTTTGTTTACATTGCAAATATAACTACTTTTTTTCAATCTGAGTGCTAAATAACCGCTAAAAAATCAGTTCCTAATTGCTAAACTACGTTAACGGCTTTTTAGTCCATTTCGTTTATAACTTTTTTGCAGAAAGTTTGTACGCTCTCAAGTCTTACGCTTGAGACAAACAGGATAACGGAAAATATTACGATTAATTTCATATTGTTATTGTTTTAAGTTTCTACTGTAAAGATAGCGCTTATTTTCTTATCATGAAAATTTTTATCGCTAAGAAAAGTTAACGGCTTTGCTAATTTCCCTTAATTTTCATTTTTAAGGGAAATAAGTTTATCTATCTCCTTTCTCACAATATTTTGCTTTGGTGAGTTTGGAGTAAGAGACAGGGCCAAGCCATATAGCTTGAGCAACTTACATTCCTTAGATATTTCACTTTGTAAAATTTTTTGTACTTTAGTTTCTACTTTTTTCATATCTTCTATGTTTTAATCTTATACCACAAAGATAGTATGTTTTTTCATACCATAGTGCTAAATAACCGCTAAAAAATTTCCTTGTAGAGTTAAGAAAGGCTAATGGGAAATTTCCTATATAATATATAAGGTACGCGCGTGCGCGCGTATATGGAGGACAGTCCAAAATTCGCCCCAAAACAATGTTTATTTGGCTCGTATCGAGTTTTTTCTTTGATGGAGTACATTTATATAGGCGGGAAGAAAATAATTATTTTCTTCACATCTTGCAGGGTCATTATAAATACCACTAAATTTAATTAAATTTTTATCCATAATATTAAAATTTTAAATTATTATTAATTATTTTATTATATCCCTTATTTTTATATAACAAAGATAACCATATTTTTTTATATAATATAATTTTTATGGCTAATAAAAGTTAATGAAAAAGCTAACAACTGCTAACAAAATAATTAATATTGCCTGCTAGCAACTGTGAAGGAACCTTAATGAATGCTAAAAGGCTACATAATAAATAGATTGCAAGGTAATGCTAAAAGGCTGTTAATTAATGCTAATGACAGTATTAATTAGCAATAAGGCAAACAAACACTAAGGATGCAAACTAATGCTAAAAGGTAGTTAAATAGTGCAAGCATTAAGGTTAATTAGCATATAGGCTAATAGACACTAAGAACGCAAAGTAAAGCAAAATGAATGTTAAAAACTGTTATCGCTAGCAATTATTAGCACAATGCCCAATAAATATTTATATTGCAAATTAAAGCTAATTGGCTGCTAAATAATGTTAACACTAATAATAATTAGCATTAAGGCTAATAAACATTAAAACCCTTAATAAATGCAAAAAGACTGCTAAAAAATACTGTTATTAGGGTTAATTAGCACAAAGCCTAATAGACGTTAAAAGTGTTAAGAAAAGCCAATGAGATATTAATAATATATAAATTAGTAATAATTAGCAGGAAAGCTAAATAATGCGAGTGCTAGCATCAATTAGCGTTGAATTAACAAAAGTTAGCACTAAAAAACAGGCCCCCTAATTGGCATGACGGGGGTATATAATATATAGAAAAGAGGGTCCTCTCCCAATTCTTCGCTTGATACAATTCAATTTTATAAAAACGGGGGGCCATTAGGCAATAAGGTAAAAAATCTTAACCTTGATAAAAAATTTCACCCGACAACAGGTAAAAAGGTAAAAAATTATAACAATAAAATTATAACTATCTGGAAATCAGTCAATTAACCTGTAAACAATAATAAACAATGTAAACAATAAATTGTTTCTTCATAAAGTATTGATTTTCAATCAGTTATATCTAAATAAACAATGTAAACAATAAAAACTATAAAAGATTAAATGGATTAATATAAATATATAAAATGCTGTATTTTATAGTTATACTATATTCCTTCATAATATATAGAAACATTGTTTACTTTGTTTCTCGTTAGAATTTTTGACAGTTAAATGGCTGAAAATCAGGCCTTTAAGCTGTAAACAATATTGTTTCTCATTGTTTACAGTATGAATTGCAAAACTTTGTTAAATTTACCTCAGTTTGCACTTTACAGCATTTAGGATTGTATACGTTTCAGAAATAATACTTATATTTGCAAAAACTAATAACATTCAACCATGAACAGGCAATATTTCAATAGGGAGAAGGCCGAAGACTTACTTCCTGACCGCTCAGACATTATCCCACCTGAGCATTCAGTCTTTAACCCTACGCATCAAGAAATTATCGACACAAATCTATCAGTCGAAGAGGAAAAATGGGAATCCCGAAAAACTGCACGCGAGCTCTTAGAGGAAGCCCGCAAGAAGCAAGCAAAAGAGCAATCAAGAGAGAAATACGTAGAGCGCAAAAAGGAGCAAGCTGAGCGAGGCATAGCCAATACTAAAAGCCCTGCTCAGGCTGTTCGCGCGGCAAGGTATGAGCAATCTAAAGCTTTAACGCCCGATACAATAGAAATGCAGGAGCGAGCAGGCACTTCAGCGCAGGTCTCTAAGCTCTTAAGGTCTCTTAATATCAACCTTAACATGCAATTCAGCAAAAAGGAGACGTACGATATAATCGCGGCTCTTTTGACTTGCAACGAGGCACAGCTTGAGGCACTACAATCTAACCGCAGAGTGCCTATTGTCATTAAAACGATTATAAAGAACATCTTACTTGACTATGAGCGCGGCAGCATGACGACTGTAGACAAGTTATGGACTCGGCTCTTTGGCTCGGACTTCAACGATAACCCTAAAAACCAGGGTGGAAATACCACTGTGAATATACTCTCAATGGTACCAGGTGTCGATGGCTCCAAGCCAATTTCAAGAGAAGGGTATCTCCAAATCAAAAATCATGTGTTCGGAGAGGACTGACAGGCTTTAAAATGAGAAATTTTAATATTTATTTTAGTTCTGACAAGCTTTTAATATTAAATAATAGATTTATATAGAAAATAGCTCAGAGCTCTTTAAAATCAAAATAAATAATTGATACTTATGCCTACCCCAAATTCATATAATAAAGAAACACGCGCGATGGCATCTTCGGAGACACAATTATATGACCGAGTGCGCCTGGAGATACTGTCTGAGCTTGAAAAGTTCACCCGGGCTATGTTCAAGGCACAGTATAAGCGTTCATTTATCGTCAATAAGCACCATAAGCGCATCTTTGAAGCCTTACAGGACGTTGTTGACGGTAAATGTAATCGCCTTATCATTAATATGCCTCCACGATATGGCAAAACGGAGACAGCCATTAAGCAGTTCATCAGCTGGTGCTTCGCGCTTAACCCAACTTGCCGCTTTTTGCATCTATCGTACTCAGATACACTTGTGAACGATAACTCACAGACTATCAGGCAGACTATGATGGAGCCGCTTTACAAAGAGTTGTTCCCAAATTCAATCCTTGAGAAAGAAAAAGGCTCGTCGGACCACTGGCGGACCAAAGCAGGAGGTGAGCTTTACGCAGTTTCAACACAAGGTCAGGTTACAGGCTTCGGTGCGGGTAAAGTAGATGAGCTTTCAGACTCAGACGATGACTTCCTGACTGACATTGCCACACGCTTCGGAGGCGATGACTCACACCTGGAGCAGATACTCTCAGCCTTAGAGGTTGATACGAACGTATTCCAAGGAGCGATTCTTATCGACGACCCTCTTAAGCCAGATGAAGCGGCTTCTGATACAACAAGAGAGCGAGTCAATCAGCGATTCGAGAGTACAATCCGTAACCGTGTCAACTCAAGAAATACTCCTATCATTATTATTATGCAGCGGTTGCATGAGCATGACCTCTGTGGGTACTTGATGGAGAAAGAACCTGACGAGTGGCGAGTACTCAGTCTTCCAGCCATTGAGGTAGACCCTGAAACAGGAGAAGAGAGCGCGCTATGGGAGGTAAAGCACACCCTCGAAGAGTTGCATAAGCTTCGTACTATCGAGCCTCTTATATTTGATACGCAGTACATGCAGGACCCGACACCACGTGAAGGGCTTATGTACCCAGACGGCTTCATGACTTATAAGCCAGATGAGTTGGAGCTCTACAAGGCGAACGAGAAAAAAGTCTGTAATTATACGGATACTGCCGATACAGGTGCCGACGACCTGTGCTCCATCTGCTTCGTTGATACACCCGAGTATATCTACGTTACTGATGTGCTCTTCACGCAAGAGCCTATGGAGCTCACAGAGCCTAAAACGGCTAAAATGCTTAACAAGAACAAAGTCACTACAGCCCGTATAGAGTCTAACAACGGTGGCCGGGGCTTTGCCCGTAAGGTTCAGTCATTACTCAAGCTGACTCACCGCAATTTCAGGTGTGTAATTCATTGGTTCCATCAAAGTGCTAATAAGTATGAGCGAATCTATAATAATTCAGCTACAGTGCAGGCAATTGTCAAGATGCCGGAAGGCTGGGAGAAGAGATGGCCTAGGTTCCATTCAGCTTTAATGTCTTATCGTATAGACAATAAGCGTAAAGTTGTTCATGACGATGCTCCAGACTGTCTAACTGGCTGTGTAGAGATGAAGTTGAAAGGAACTCGTCAACGCAAAATAAAGTTAAAAAACTAAAAATAATCAGTTTTCTTTGTGCTTCTTATAAAATTTTTTATTATATTTGCATTGTACCGTACAGAGTTAAACGGTACGTTGTAGATGTTATTTTGTTTTATTAATAAATGCGCAAAAAGGCTGACTAAGGGAAAGCAGCTTTAAATTTATAAACTTTTAAAAAACTAACAGATATGGGTTTAAATTGTGGATGTCCCGCTGGCGCTCATCTCGCTGACCTCGAAATTGCTGATTGCAAAGAGGGCTTGGGACAAGTACAGAAGTTTGTGCTGCAGCGTATCTATAAGACCGCAGGCGAAAAGAATAATATCGCTGACCCTACTAAGAAGGCCTCATGGACAACGCTTTTCGCAGCAGCAGATGGTACCAAAGCGATAATTTCCCCGTATATTCAAGGTCCTACTACTGAGCCGGGTGCAGCTCGCACATTTGGTGGCGGTAACCAGACTTTGGGCGGTGTTGAGATTATCATTGGTCGTGAACCGACTGCTTTTTCTGCAGTAATGTACCAAGAGAAGCAAAAGACAATTGCTACTATGAAAAAGTACATGTGCGAAAATGTAGGCGTCTATTTAATTGATGAAGGCGGTAATCTTGCCGGTCTTTCAGAAGATGAAGGCACTAAGATTATGCCAATTCCTATTGGCAAGTTCTTTGTAGGCGATAAGAACCTTGGCGGTTTTGAAGAACCGGACAGCAACGTTGTTGAATGGTCCTTCTTCCCTAACTGGAGTGACATGTTGCACATTATCAGACGTGAAGAAATGGATTTTAATCCTTTGACAGACCTTGTGAATGCTTCTTCAACTAGTTCAACTGACCTTGGTTAAAAACAAGTAACTATGGGAAGAAAAAAGAAAGAACAAACAGTGCTTTTGGTTGTGCCTAAGTACCAGAAACAACAGGAGTTCGGTGTACAACACGCTGAGCGCCTGTTGGATATGGGGGCCGCTGTAAATGGTGGTTGGGAGCTTCCAAAAGATAGTAACTACGTATACGACGAAGAAAATGGGCTTAGACTTAAATCAGATAAAGCAAATACTGCAAAAGCCGTCTAAACGTCAGACGATTCAAAAAGCGGCTTCATTGCAGGGGCGTCTCAGATTTCATACTGAGACCAATATTGCTATGCCTGATGCAAATCTACAGACTACGCAGTTTTTAAAGTGGGTAGAGTCTCTTTTACCCATGGATAAATACAATATTTTTCTCCAGTTGTTTAAGTTCCCCCTCGCGACTCCAGCAGTCGTAGAATGCGTCTATAGAGAGCTTGAAAGAGTTTTCTATAGTCGTAATTCTTCCTCTAGCTATCAATTTTTGAGCGCTGAGCTTGCTGAAGATTGGGCAGATTATCGCAAAAACAAGCTCAATGAGCCAGAAGTATGGAAGACTACTGCTTGGAAGCGCATGCAGGTTTCAATTAACAGCATTCTTGTTGTAGACTTGCCAGCAATTCAAAATAGCTTTAGACCTGAGCCGTACTTTTATTGGCTTGAGATTGAAGACGTTATCGACTATTCTTCACCAGATAACTTAACGTTTGACTGGCTCGTGTTTAAGCAGCCAGAAAATTGTATAGCGGTCTTTGATGAGTCTTCTATTAGGGTTTATCAATTGAATGAAAAGAACGAAATTCAAAGTCTTATCTCTGAATCAGTTCATGACCTGGGGTATTGCCCAGCTCGTTTCTTTTGGTCAAC
>Ga0233362_1000014_pt1 | contig 53727 bp, 48 predicted proteins | sample ElkDunMinimDraft_22_FD_180674 | JGI IMG/M metagenome (GOLD analysis project Ga0233362, IMG submission 180674) | Fecal eukaryotic communites from dung pellets of Tule Elk in California, USA - Elk Dung C1 | ecosystem: Host-associated > Mammals > Digestive system > Large intestine > Fecal | place... | reverse complement strand
CATGGCCGGGACCATGACCGGGGCGGCCGGCATGATGCCCATGGCCGGGACCATGACCGGGGCGGCCGGCATGATGTCCATGACCGGGACCATGACCGGGGCGGCCGGCATGATGCTTGCCATGGCCGTGGTGGCCACGCTCCGCATACTGCGGACCGCGATCGCCACGGGGGCCATGGTGTCCATGGTGGCGCGGGCCTTGGGCGAACACCAAGGAAGCCGCAGCCACAAGGGCAATGAGGAGGAGATGCTTCATACTCTCAATTGATAATGCAACAAATCTCTATTACAGAGGACGAGCGCTCTGCAGGCTGGTGCGCAGCTGATCAGAGTTGAAGTAGTTGTGCTTCTGGATGCGATACAGAGCGCTGTTGTATGCCTTCTTGGCGCTCTCGGGGATGTCCATCTTGAGGGCCTGAGCGGTCTCAATAGCGGTCAGGAGGGTATCCATGGTGGAAGCGAGGCTTTCGGCCTGCTCCAGGGAATCGGTGGTTTCCACATCAGCAAGCAGGGAGCTCACGGCGCCATCGATGGTCTTGCCGATGATGCATTCCTCGGTGGTCACATCGCCGGGGGAGAGGAGGCAGCCAAGGTAGTCACCAAAGCCAACACCACCGCAGCTGCTGAGAGCTGTAGCAACGGCACAAGTAGCGAAAATAGAGGTCAGTTTTTTCATAGTATCAGATTATGTTGTTGTTTGTTTGTATGTATAACGATGTTGTTTCCGCTTGGGCGGATACGGGTGTCGGCACCGTGGTCACGTGAGCCACAGACACCAACGGGTGTTTTTTCGAACTCCCACAGCGAGTGGGGGGGACTCGAAAAGGTTTTGTAGAAACGCCGGGGGCGCTCCCTTCTGCAGACAAAGCCACAGGCGGCACAACCGACAGTGCTACGCGGGAGCTCTTGTCGATTGTGCCGGAAATTTTTTATTGCTTATCAGGCCCTTTCTTGCGGCCACCTTCTCCGCGACCGGGCTTACCGGGAGCACCGGGAGCACCGCCGGGGCGAGCGTCGGGGCGCTTGCGGTCGGCACGGGGATTGTCCGGGCGCTTGCGGTTAGCGAAATCGGGCTTGCCATGCCCACGCTCCATGCGGCCACGATGACGATCTGCGCCGCGGTCCGGCTTGCCGTGCCCGCGGTCCATGCGGTTCTTGTCGTGATCGGGGCGGTCGGGCTTGCCAAAGCCGGCATGCTTGCGGTCGTGGTGGCGATCGTGGTGGCGATCGGGACGGCCGGGAGCACCATGGCTATGGTGGCGGTCATGATGACGGTCATGGCGACGGTGCGCATGCCCACCGAAACGGCGCGTTCTTTCTCCGGGGCGCTTCAGGCGGTCACCATGGCGGTGGCGTGCATGGGGAGGAGGTCCACCGCGATGCACACCATGCGGACGAGGCGCTGCTCCGGGACGAGGCTCCCACTGCGGCACAGTGGAGTCTGCGGTGAGGGCCGCCAAGACGTAGATAGGATCACCCAAGGCATCATAACCATACACAGGCTGGTTACCATCATACCCATAAATGGGATTGCCGTACTCATCGTAGCTTTCACCATTGGAGGTGGTAGACCCGCCAAGCGTTTCGAGCAAACCAAGGAAACTTTCAGGATCCTCCAACAACTCCGGAGGTATGCACGAGGGAACGGTAGACAGCGTCAGAGCCGCTGCAAAAACCGTCAGCATTTGAGAGAATTTCTTTTTCATATCAGCAAGGGAAAATCTGCGCAAAACGTATGTTTTACGCAGATTGTTTGTTAGAGTTAAGTGATACTCAACGGTTTACTCACATTAACGAGGGCCAGGGCCGTGGTGAGGACCATGATGGGGACCATGATGGGGGCCGTGGTGGGGGCCGTGGTGGGGGCCATGATGGGGACCATGATGCTTAGGACCATGGTGAGGGCCATGATGGTGCTTCGGGCCATGGTGAGGACCGGGATGGTGAGGGCCATGATGATGGGGACCATGATGAGGCCCATGATGATGGGGGCCATGATGGCGGGGGCCCTGAGCCAAAGCCACAGAAGCGGCGGCCAAGAAGGCGATTGCGATGAGGTGCTTCATTGTTAAGGGATTGTTTTAGGTTTAGAGTTTTGGGCGGGCAACCCGGTAGAGGAGCCGCCCAGCTGCGAGCGCAGAATAGCAGCTATTCCCATTTTTAGCAAGATATTTTTTTGAAAATTTATCTAACATTCAAAATTTATTTCCCTCTAATTTTCTAGGAATTATGTGTATTATAGAACAAAAAACGCCAAGAATGGCACCTACGCCAACAAAAAGCATACATAAAACGCAGGGGGCACAGTTTGAGGCTGACAAGGGGCAAAAAATTCTGTATAGTGGGCAACGCGCCATGGCATTTACACATTTACACGTACACACAGAGTATTCGCTACTGGATGGGATGATTCACACAAAAGATCTCATCAAGCGGTGTGCAGAGCTGGGGATGAACTCCGTCGCAATTACCGACCACGGCAACGTGTTTGCAGCGATTGAATTCATGGTAAACGTGAAAAAGCACAACAAGGGCATCTTGGAGTGGAACAAGGAGCACCCGGATGAAAAGAAACCTGTGTTCAAGCCCATCTTGGGGTGCGAAATATATTTGGCACCTACCCCACTGGATGTGAAGAAGCAAATACCCGGGCGCAAGAAATACACACACTTGGTGCTGCTGTGTGAAAACAACATCGGCTGGGCCAACCTCATCAAAATTGTATCGCGCGGGCATCTGGAGGGCTTTTACCACAAACCGCGTGTCGACCTAGCCACGCTGCGGGAGTTCAGCAAGGGGCTCATCTGCCTCACGGGTTGCATCTCCGGGCCGATACAGGAATGGATTTTGCAGGACCAGCCGGAGAAAGCGGAGGAGGTACTGCAAGAACTCATAGATATATTCGGCAAGGACAACCTGTTCGTAGAGCTACAAGACCACGAACTGGAAGAGGAGCGCCGCTGCACCCCGGAGCTGGTGCGTTTGGCCCGCAAACACAATGTGGGGCTGGTGGTCACGAATGATGCGCACTTCCTGAATGAGAGCGACCACGACGCGCACGATATCCTCATCTGCGTGGGTACGGGCACCAAGCGCATGGATTCCAAGCGCATGCGCTATCCCCGCAGTGTGTATTTCAAGAGCGAGGAGGAAATGCGCGAGCTCTTCCCGGAGTACCCGGATGCCTACGAAAACACCAACATCATCGCAGAGCGCTGCAACACCTCCATCAAGCTGGATTCCACCTCCACCGAGCGTTACCCCGAATTCGCGCCGGACGATGGCTCAACCCGCGAGGAGTACCTGCGCAAAATTTGCTACCAAGGCTTGGAAGAACGCTACGGCAAGGAGCGCGCCACCAATGATAAAGAGTTGCGAGAGCGCTTGGACTACGAGCTGAGCATCATCAACATGCTGCGCTTCCCCAGCTACTTCCTCATCACGGCAGATTTCATCAACTGGGCCAAAGACCACGATATTCCCGTTGGGCCGGGGCGTGGCTCTGCCGCCGGTTCGCTGGTGGCCTACTGCATGAAGATTACCAACATCGACCCGTACGCCTTCAACCTCATCTTCGAACGCTTCCTGAACCCGGAGCGTGTGAGCCCACCGGATATTGATATCGACTTCTGCCAGACCCGCCGCCCCGAGGTGATTGAATATGTGCGCCAAAAATACGGCGAACGAGCCGTAACCCACATTATCACCTACGGCACCATGGGTGCTAAATCTGTGATTAAAGACGTAGCACGCGTGCTGGACCTGAGCTACGCAGACAGCGACCGCATTGCCAAACAAATTGAAAGCGGCCCGGGCGTAACCCTCCAAAAAAGCTACGATGCCAATGAAGACCTGCGCAACCTGCTGCAAGACCCCACCTATGCCGAAGTGTGGGACTTTGCACTAAAGCTGGAAGGCACGGTGCGCAATGTAGGCATGCACGCCGCCGGTGTAGTGATTGGCGACCGCGCGCTGGATGACTACGTGGCGCTCACCCGCGATGACCTGAGCAACCCGCACGGCGAAGTAGTGGCGCAGTGCGATATGGGAGCCATTTACAATGCGGGTCTGCTCAAGATGGACTTTTTGGGGCTCAAGACCCTGACGGTCATGAAAGATGCGGAGCACTATGTACGCCGCCGCGTGCCGGATTTCCGCTACGACCAAGTAGACATCCGAGACAAGGAGACCTTTGCCCTGCTCAACCGTGGCGATACCATGGGTGTATTCCAGCTGGAATCCGGTGGCATGGTAGATACCTGCCGCCGCTACGGGATTGACAACATCGAAGACATCATCGCGCTGCTGGCCCTGTACCGCCCCGGCGCCATGCAGTTCATGGATGATATGATTGCCGTGAAAAAGGGGCTCAAGCAAGCAGAGTATGAACACCCGCTTCTTGAAACGGTATCCGGGCTCACCTACGGGGTGATGATTTACCAAGAGCAGGTGCAGGCCGCTGCCAAGTTGCTGGCCGGCTACACACTGGGCGGTGCAGACTTGCTGCGCCGCGCCATGGGCCACAAGGATATGCAGGAAATGGCCGAGCAACGCCGCCGCTTCGTAAAAGGCTGCTGGGATGTCAACCAGATTGACGAAAAAACCGCCAACGCCATTTTCGACAAGATTCAAAAGTTCGCCGGCTACGGTTTCAACAAATCGCACTCTGCGTGCTATGGGCACATCTCGTACTGGACCGCCTACCTCAAGGCCCACTTCCCGGTGGAGTTCCTGTGTGGCCTCATGTCCAACGAAGCCACCAACGAAAAGATTGGGGTCTTCATTCAGGAAGCAAACCGCATGGGTATCGAGGTGCTGGGGCCCTGCGTGAACCACTCGGAAGTAAAATTCTGCCCGGAAACAATGCCCAATGGCCACTTGGCTGTGCGTTTTGGCTTGGCCTCCGTCAAAAGCATGAGTTCGGAAACCGTGCGCGTCATTGTAGAGGAGCGCAATGCCAACGGCCCCTATAAGAGTTTGGAGGACTTTTGCTACCGCATTCCCCCGCAAAATGTGCGCCGCAATCAGATTGAAGTGCTGGTGCAGTGCGGTGCATTCGACTGGATGCATGTGTGCCGTGCCCAAATTTTCGAAAGCATCGAGCAGTGCATCAACGGAGCCGCCAGCGTGCACAAAGACAACGAAGCAGGCCAAATGTCCCTCTTTGACATGACAGAAACCACCTCTACCCCGGAGGAGCATACATCCCTTCAGGAATGGCCCAAAGATAAACGCTTGGATGAGGAAAAATTCCTCACAGGCGCCTACTTTACCGGCAACCCCTTGGATAGTATGCGCGGCGTGATTGATGCACCCAAATACCTGCCCATCGGCACCTTGCCCGATCTCACCGCCGAGGAAATACGCGGCTCCCGCGACATGGCAGGCATGATCCGCACCGTCACCACCAAGGTGAGCAAAAACAACGGGCAAAAATTTGCCATCATTACCGTAGAAGACTTCACCGGCAGCACCGAGGCTCTGCTCTGGGGAGATTCCTACACCAAGGCCGCAGCCGTGGAAGGGTTGCTGCAGGAGGGGAGTTTCATCCAATTCCGCGCCCGCATCTCCATTGATGAGAAAACCAACGGCAAAAGAGTATCTGCCAACGGACTGGAGCTGCTGGGGGGCCGCAAGAAGCGTGGCAGCAAAGCGCCCAACTTCTACGAGATTGTGCTCAACACCGCACGCCACAATGCAGAAGACTTGGCACTCATTAAACAAGCCTTGCTGGACCACCCCGGCAAAACGCCGGTGCACATCACCTTCCGCAACTCGCTGGGCAACCGCGCCAGCATTGAGCTGGGAGAGCGCTATCGCATCACCCCCTCCCCCAAACTGGACGAACGCCTTTCCCTCTATAGCTAAACGATGAATCTGCGACACAGCCTCCTTCTTGTCACCGTCGCGTTTGGGGCGGGGTTGCTTTTCACGCTTTGGAAGCAGGATAAGCTGCAGCTCATTTCCCCGCCCTCTCAAGAAACACCGGCACCAACTGACACAACGGCAGATATCCGGAGCGATACCTTCACCCTGCGCGCCCTGCAAGCCGCCATCGAAAGCAACGAGGGCAACATCTTGCTGGCCCCGCATGCCTTGGCAGAAAACCTGCGTACCCTGCAACAAATGAGCCAAGGTGCCACAAAAGCTGAGCTGGAGGCTCTGCATCTCGGCACCGAGCGCCAATCTGCTGCGGAAACCGCCGGAGAAGTTGCGCTACTCTTCCCCGACAGCTCCCTTCAATTCAGCGCCAAGGCACCGCTCGACAACGCAATTCCCGTCCCCTTGTGTAGTAAAGAAGGCGAATCCATCCTCATCCTCAACAGCCTCCTGAATGATACCACAGGCGAAGCAAGCACCCACTTCATCACCGGCGAACACCTGGCAGCAGACACGCGCCTCATCAGCTTCTGTTCATTGAGCCTGCGCCCCACTTGGAAACACCCCGTCCTTTCGGCAAAAGAAGCCAACACGGATTTTTTCAACGCAGACGGCAGCATGCCGCGTATACGCACCTTGCAAAGCACCGGGCAATTCCGCCATGCCCAAGCGGAGGACGGCTCGTGGCAAGCCATTGCCATACCACTGCAGCTTTCATCCCAACCGGCCATGGATGAATGCCTGTTGCTTATCATGCCCAAGGAGAACAGCGCCCGCAGTTTTGCCAAAAACATGACTGCAGAGCAGCTGACCTCCATCCGCAAAGCCGTGGCCCAAGCGGAGTTCACGCGCACCTGTGTAGAGTTTCCCCGCATCTCCTTTGCCCCACCCACGCAGGACATACAAGCTCTGCTCCAAGCGCTCGGCCTCACATCGCTCCTCTCCCCCCAAGCGGATTTGAGCCTACTTGCATCAGATAAACCGCTTTTCCTGAATGCAGCCCTGCAAAAATGCCGCATCCCCCTGGTAGAAAACTGTGCAGATACCCCACGAGACGTGTCGGAGCTCAGCTTCGACAAGCCTTTCATTTGGATTATCGGCTCGCTGCGCTCTCCCGCACCGCCCTACGCTATCGGTATTATTGAAAACCTGTGACGATGGATGGAAAACGCAGACGGAATTCAGCCTTGCATGCATACAAAAATTTTGAAATAATGTGCGCCACAACGCCATGCTCAATCAGGAAGTCATCACCGAAGCGGAGACCGCAGCCATTCAAATCCCGGCGGGCAATGCCCTCATCCTGCCGGAAGGTTCCCGCATCTACATCACCCAGATGCTGGGCAACTCCATCACCGCCGCCACCGATGTAGGGCTGGTGCGCATCTCCCGCGCTGAAGCGGCGCGCGTGGGTATCATCCCCCCGGAGGAATCTAAAACAGAGTCGGAAGAAAACCTCACCCTGGAAGAACGCATCTGGAAAGTGCTTCACAACATCTACGACCCCGAAATCCCGGTGGATATCGCCAGCTTGGGCCTCATTTACGGCGTAGAGGTCATCCCGCAAGAAGATGGCACCAACTACGTGGGCGTGCAGATGACCCTCACGGCCCCCGGCTGTGGCATGGGCCCGCACATGATGGCCGAGGCAGAAGCCGGCATCGCCGCTCTGGAGGGCGTGGGGGAAGTAAACATTGAGTTTGTGTGGGATCCGCCGTGGAATCAGGGCATGATGACGGAGGAAGCCCGCATGCAGCTGGGCCTCATCTGATGGGACGCACAGAAATAGAGTTTACGGAGAACGAGATGCGCCATCTGGCAGAGATGTGTGCCATGGTGCTCTCTATGCTTGGGCAAGCCATGCCCGACATGAAGGATGCCCGAGCCGATGCATGGCAAAAGCTCTGCATCGGCCTGTTGCGGGCCGCGCGTGGGGTGCCCTCCATTGGGCGCGATATGGAGCTCAACCCCGACTGCGGCTATTGGTTTTTCAAACGGCCCTACATTGATACGGCTTTTTACTCCGACGTGTTGGATGAATACCGCGATACCACCTTCTGGGCCGAGCTGGTAAGCCGCATGGCCGAGCAAGTGCTGGTGGAAAGTTTGGGGCCGGAATACGTGACACAAATGACAGAGGAAGAACGCAACAGCCGCGTATCCGGCCTGGAAAAAGCCCTGTGGAATGAAGTCACCCGCCACGGGCTCGAACGCGCCATGTTCATGCTGCCGCAAACAGAAAGCTAATGCAGCCCTGCCACGCCCCAGCAAAGCGGAATTGGGCGGGCAATCGGTGCGCCGATGGAGAACCGTCTTGATGAGCCCCCCGTGAAGTAGACTCAGCATCCCGCAGGGCTTTTCTTCAAGCCGCCAAATTGCTCTTTACAAACACAAAGATGCAATTTGGGCTGTTCAATAGCAAAAGCATGTGCTACACTGCAGGTGTACATGAGTATAGGTGACGGGCGAGAGGGAAAAGTGCGTGCAGCACTACTCAAAGGCGAACTCGGGGGTAAATTGGCCGGGCTGAGTTTGCCGAGGCAGATAATAACCATTGCCTTGTGGCCGCTTTTGGAGCAAATCATGAGCTTCATCTGCGCCTCCACCTCCCTCTTTTTAGCCACCCACATGGGCACCAGCGGGGAAGTGACGGAAAAGATAGCCTCCGGCATAGGCGTGACAGGTTATGTCATGTGGCTGGGCTTCCTGATGCAAAGTGCAGTGGGCATGGGCGCTACAGCCATCGTAAGCCGCATGACCGGGGCACGCCGCTATGGCGAGGCCAACTACGTGGCCAACCAAGCTGCCGTATTGGGCTTATTGGCAGGTATACTCTCCGCTCTGCTCATGTATGCAACTGCAGAGTTTTTAGTTGCAGACATCCTGCGGCTTAGCGATATTGCAAAGGAAGTAGCATTGGAATACATGCACATGGGCTGCTGGGTGGCCGTATTCTCCGGGGTGGTCTTTGCGGTGAATGCCGCACTGCGTGGCTCCGGCGATACCCGCACCCCCTTCTTCATCATGCTGGCAGTGGATGGCTTCAACATCATCTTCAGTTTGGTGTTGGTCAAGGTGTTCGGATTGTTCATCAAAGGCTTGGCTCTGGGTATGGTGGCCGGCATGGCTGTGGCAGCCGCCATACTGATAGGCATCCTGGTGCACCGCTCCCTACGCATGCGCCGCCGCCTCCAAGGACAAGATTTGGATGCCTACGCCGCCGCGCAAGGTAAAAATTATGCCCCGGAGCTCTACCTCCGGGGTACCTCCCTCAAGCCGGATTGCTCCATCATGTACCGCATCCTCTCCATCGGGCTACCGCAGGCCTTGGAAGTGGGCGGTATATGGCTTATTCAAATTTACGTCCTGCGAGTCATCTCCGCCTTGGGAGATGCCTGCGTAGGAGCACACAATATCGCCATCCGCATTGAGTCCATGAGCTTCCTGCCGGGCTTCGCCATCGGCATGGCCGGAGCCACCCTCGTAGGGCAATATCTGGGGGCCGGCAGCGTGCGCATGGCACTGGCCACAGTGCGCCGCTGTGTGCTATACAGCGTCTTTTTCATGGGCTGCATGGGGATTGTATTCTTCCTCTTCCCCGGAGCTTTTGCAGAAATTTTTGCAGCGAATTCGGAGAGTTTGCTGCGCGAGACGATTCCCGTGGTGCAAATTTTCCTGCTGGCTGAGCCATTCTATGCTGCCATGCTCATTTTGAAGATGTGTCTGCGCGGCGCGGGAGACACACGGCGGGTCATGTTTGTATCCTACGGCTGCATGGGCTTCTTCCGCGTCATCTGCCTCATGCTCTGGAATGACATGTGGCCGGATACCCTCACACTGCCCGGTATTTGGATTCTCTTCACCGTGGATATGGCTGTAGAGTATTTCATCCTCAACCGCCTTCTGTGCAAACTCAAGTGGGCACGCCGCAAAGTATAATCCCCCGGCCCGGCAATGGAAGAACCGGGAGAATTTATCCCCAAAAAATGTTGTTGAGTCAGCGCGTTACACCCCCAATTCCTGGCGAATGACACCTCGCACGCGAGCCTGAGTCTCATTCACCGCTCCATCTGCTTCTATGCGGTGCAGCCAAGGCATCTCCATGGCCGAATACACATCCGCACATGCCTGCAAAAAGGGTTCATTCTCAAAAGCATCTTGCCCATTGCCGCGGGCGTTCATGCGCTGCATGGCCATTTCCAGCGGGATATCCAGCCAAAATGCCACATCCGGCACCGTGGCAAACTCCTCATTCCACTGGCGAATCTCCTCCACATTGGCACCGCTGGCTCCCTGGTAGGCCATCATGGACAAATAGTAGCGATCCAAAAGCACCCAAGTGCCGGCTTCCAACGCAGGCTCAATGAAATCCCGCACATGTTCGCGGCGGTCCTGCAGCAAACAAGCTATTTCCTCATCAATGCTCAAACGCTCCCCGGAAAGAGCAGCCTGCCGCACCTTCATGCCCCACGGCCCGCGTGTCGGCTCAAAATCGGTGACAACGTCAATTCCGCGAGCTCGCAAATACTGAGCCAAGAGTTGAATCTGTGTAGACTTGCCTGTGCCGTCAATACCTTCAAAGACGACCAGGCGACCACGTAGGTGAGGCGAATCGGATTCCATAAGCGCCTTGCAGCGTAGCATAGCCAACGAGCTGCTTCAAGCCCAAATTGCGTGTTCCACATCAAAAACAGGGCGTGCAGAAGATTTTGGGGCTCATGATATGCTACGCTGACACAGTACGGCATTTTTCAGCTTGAAACGGGGGCAGATTCGGGTAGAATAACCGCGATGCCCGTCCCGCGTGCCGGGTACACAATTTTACCGCCATGACAGTCCTCGAATTCATCCGCAAAAACTCCCTGCTCGCCCTCATCGTCATAGCCGCCCTGTTAATCGGCTTCATTATGATGGATTACAGCGGCAAGCAGAATCCCATGAGCAAAGACTTTTACATCCAGGTAGACGGCACAGGCTACAGCTACCAGGAAACCTACGCCCTGGGCGAAAACGGCTCAGCGTATGTGCACTCTCTCTACTCCAACACCACGCGCAAATTGATGGAGCGCTTTGATGCCGATAAAAACGGCGAACTCAACGAGACTGAAAACGCCGCCATGGCTTCTTGGCTGAGCCAGAACCCGCAGGTGGACACCGCCATGCGCGCCATGGATGCCATCTACCGCTCTTGGGGTTATGGCATGGCCGGGGATGCTGAAATCAACTTTGCCGTCAACCGCGCAGTGTTGAAAGCTGAGGCCAAACATCTGGGTTTTGCTCCTTCCAAGGAACAGATTGATGCCTACATCCAAGCTATGCCCGCTTTCACCAATGCTGATGGCAGCTTTGACCAAGAGCTTTACCAGCGCTTGACCGGCTTCCACAATGGTGTGGCCAGTAACCCCACCGAAAAAGCATTCCGCGATGTTGTGGCAGATATGATGGTGTGGGAATGCATCAACGCCCTCGTGACTGACAACATGCAGTACAACACCAAAGCCCAAGGCGAGCTCGTTGATGCCCTGCACCAAACGGTGGCCGGCAAGACTGCTTGGCTGGCTAAGGAAGCTGTACCTGCCCCGGCCGAGCCCACAGAGGAAGAGCTGAAGGCATACTGGGAAACCAATAAGGAACGCTACAAGAGTGATGAACGCCGCATCATCTCCCTCTACACCCTGCGCCCGAGCGAAGATGCCACGCTGGATGCCCTCATGAGCACGGCCGACATCATCATGCAGGATCTCTCCCAAGCCAACGGCAAGGGTATTGCCCCCATGTTGGAAGGCGCTGCCGCCAACCCCGAAAACGCCCCCTTCACCTACTTGCTGGAGGACGGCAAGACCCACCGCACCCTGCCCATTTGCACCCTGGCTACCATTCCCGCCGAGTTGCAAACGCTGGTAGACCACAACGGCCAAAGCATTGAGCTCGGCAAGGTACTCTTCAACGAAGTTGACTCCGCCCCCACGGTGGCTGAGTTCGAGGCCGCCACCGCCGCCGGCGACCCTGAGAAGCACACCTCTATCCGCCAGATTCGTGGGTTCTTCCCCACCAAGGAAGGCACCCTCATCCTGGCTCGTGTAGAAGCCATTGAGACACCCACCGTGCTGCCCTATGAGCAAGCTCGCGACAAGGCACTGGCCGATTTGAAAGCCGAGCGCAATGACACGGCCCTGGCCGATGCTGCCAAGAAACTTTACGATGAAATGACCGCCACCTTGGAGTGCGGCGATATCAACGCCGTCTTTGAAAACGCCAAGGCAGCAGGCGCAGAAGTGAGCGTGTTTGGTCCTGCCTCTCTGGCCGGTTTGGATAGTGCACTGCCCAAGGGGGCTACCCCGCAATCTCTCATGAGCACCCCCAGCGGCAAACTGGCCGATCTAGTGGTGCTGCCGGAAGGTGCCGCCATCACCGCCGTCATCTCCCGCAGCATTGTGGTGAGCCCTGAATACACCTACACCAAGGTAGGCATGTACCTGCCGGAGTTCAACGCCAAACTGCGCACCGACATCATGACGGATTGGCTCAACTCTGCCTACACCCGCTACAACGTGCTGCTTTCCGACAAAATCAAGGGCGTATCCCAAAAATAATCCTCCACACCCACTCCGGCACCATGGGCCTTCCGCGGCAGACGATTTTCATCGTGGGCAATGAAGCGTGCGAGCGCTTCAGCTTCTATGGCATGCGCAGCATTCTGGCGCTCTACATGACCGGCATGCTCATGATGACGGAGAGCGAGGCCGTGGAGGTCATGCACCTCTTCTCTGCTCTCATCTACATTTTGCCCTTGCTGGGCGCATGGATTGCAGACCGATTTCTGGGGCGCTACCGCACCATCCTGTATATCTCGCTCTTCTACTGCTTGGGCCACGGCGTACTGGCACTGGCAGACCTGACGGCAAGCCTGGATATGCGGCGCAACATCCTGCTGCTGGGGCTCTTCATCATCGCATTGGGAGCCGGCGGTATCAAACCCTGCGTCTCTGCCTTTGTGGGTGACCAAGTGGATGGCCAACCCTCGCAGGTGATGACCCGCGTGTATGCCGCCTTCTACTGGTCCATCAACCTGGGCTCGTTCTTCTCCTTCCTCGTCATCCCCTTTATTCGCCAGACCTGGGGCTATAGCTGGGCATTCGCCATACCCGGAATCTTCATGGCGGTAGCGACCTTCATCTTCTGGTGCGGCCGCAAGATGTACCGCCACAAAGCCCCTACCCACGCAGATTTCCTGCCCACCCTCTTCTGCCGCCTCTTCCGCGGCGCCAAAGTGGCCTGCGAGCAATACGGAGGCGCGAACGTGGCACGAGCCACAGACACCGCCATTCGCATTGCAGCGTTCATCGTGCTGGCACCCATTGTCATCTTGCTGGCAAACCAGTGCCAAGAAGGCGGTGCCAAGCTGGCAAGTCTGCTCGGCTGCGGGGAGGTAGCGGCATCCTTGTGTGGGTTGATAACCATGCTGCTGTATGTGGCAGCTCTCATCTTTGCCGCGCTGCACTTGGCTGCCACACGCGGGCTCAACAACTTTTTCGGCACCGCCGGCAGCATGCTTTACTTGGGACGCGAGGCAACGGAAGCCCGCTACAGCGCCCAACAAATTGCAGACACGCGCGGTCTCATGCGCGTGCTGATCGTGTTCACCCTCATCATCCCCTTCTGGAGTCTGTACGATCAAACAATGTCCAGCTGGGTCTTGCAGGGTAAGGAAATGCAGCCGATTCAGCTCTCAGCGCACTTCCGCTTTGGGGCGGAAGAAATGCAGAGCATCAACCCTCTGTTGGTCATGATTTTCGTGCCTCTGCTCACCCTGCTGGTGTATCCTTACATTGGCCGCTGGAGCACCCCGCTGCGCCGCATGAGCATCGGCATTGTGCTGGCCGGCATCTCATACGGTGCCGTAGCGTGGCTGCAAGCCCGCTTGGATAGCGGGGAGCAGCTCTGCATCCTCTGGCAGTCTCTGCCCTACTTCCTTATCACCATCTCTGAGATTCTGGTGAGCACCACTGGGCTGGAATATGCCTACACCGCCGCCGGCAAGACAATGAAGAGCACGGTGCTGAGCTTCTGGTACATCTCCACCACGCTGGGCAACGCCCTCGTCATCTACATGACCTCGCTCGTGGATGACCCCGCCTCCACCTCCACCTTCCTGCTCTACGGCGGTCTTTGCGTAGTCATCGGCATCATCTTCATCCTCGTGACCCGCCGCTTCATCCCCGCCTCGGATGCCGCATAAGCGCCCCAGGCAACAGCAAGCTCCCGCATGTTCGTGCCAAGCGCCCGAATAGCACAAATTTGCATTTACAAAAGGGCAGGAAAGTGCTACATTCTGCTCATGGCAAATAAACCCGTAGTACTTATCATCCGCGATGGCTGGGGACGCAATCCCCAGGGTCCCGAAGCCGCCAAGCAGACAGGCGATGCCACGGTGCTGGCCAACACGCCGTTCACCGATGAGCTGCTGGCCACCTGCCCCCACTCCATGCTCGGGGCTTCCGGGCAGGATGTAGGCCTGCCCGATGGTCAGATGGGCAACTCCGAAGTAGGCCACCTGAATCTGGGCGCAGGCCGCGTTGTTTTCCAAGACCTCTGCCGCATTTCCAACGCGATTGCAGATGGCTCACTCGCCAAGAACCCTGTTATCACCGAAGCTTTCGCCAAGGCCGCCGGCAGCCGCTTGCACCTCATGGGCCTCGTGTCCGATGGTGGTGTGCACTCCCACTTGGACCACCTCATCGGCATTGTCAAGATTGCCGCTGAGCAAGGCGTGAAGGATATCATGATTCACTGCATCACCGATGGCCGCGACACCGACCCCAAGAGCGGTGCGGGCTTCATCTCTGCCCTGCAAGAAGCCGTGGCTCCCTGTGGTGCTAAGATTGCCACCGTGGTGGGTCGTTTCTACGCCATGGACCGCGACAAGCGCTGGGACCGCGTGCAGGTAGCCTGGGATGCCATCGTGCGTGGTATGGGCGAGCAGTGCACCTGCACCCCCGCCGAATATGCCGAAAAGAGCTATGCCGAGGGTGTGACGGATGAATTCCTGAAACCCGCCATCTTCTGCGAGGGGAACACCCAGCGCATGCGCGACGGCGATGTGGTATTCTTCTTCAACTTCCGCGCCGACCGTGCCCGCGAACTTTCCCGCGCCATCATCTATGATGATTTTGATGGTTTCGACCGCGGGGTACACCCCAAGGTGCACTACATCACCATGTCCGAATACGAAGCCTGCTACCCCACACCCGTGGTGTTCGAGCAGGAGCAGCTCACCAACATTCTGGGCGAGGTGCTGGCCAACGCGGGCCTCAAGCAGCTGCGCATCGCCGAGACTGAGAAATACGCCCACGTCACCTTCTTCTTCAACGGCGGGGTGGAAACTCAGTTCGAAGGCGAAGATCGCATCCTCGTGCCCTCCCCCCGAGAGGTGGCTACCTACGACCTCAAGCCCCAAATGAGCGTGGCTGAAGTGGCCGATAAGTTTGTAGATGCCATTGCCAACTATGACGTGGCTATCATGAACTTTGCCAACCCCGACATGGTGGGCCACACCGGTTTCCTAGAAGCCGGCATCAACGCCTGCGAAGCCGTGGACAAAGCTCTGGAGAAATGCGTGACCAAGATTCGCGAGCTGGGTGGTTGCTGCCTCATCTGCGCAGACCACGGCAACTGTGAGAACATGCTCAACCCTGATGGCTCCCCCAACACCGCCCACACCACCAACTTGGTGGACCTCATCTACTGCGGCCCCGACCAGGCCGAGGTGAAGATGGCGGACGGTATCTTGGCAGACATCTCCCCCACCCTTCTTAGCCTCTTGGGTGTTGCCCAGCCTGCTGAGATGACCGGCCACCCCTTGGTGACCAAGTAAAGCTTTTGCAACAAGTCGCTTTTTTTCAGCCCCTCTGCTTCGGAATGAGCAGAGGGGCTTCTTTTTGAGAGGGCGCGGCAAAAAATCAGCTCACCGGGAGCCCCCCCCCAATGAGCTGATGAAATAAAAGCTAATGATACCGGATTAGTGAATGCGCTTGAGCAGCCAAGGCAGCAACTCACTAATCTTCACGCGCTCCTGCTCCATAGAATCGCGGTGGCGGATGGTTACAGTCCCCTTCAGATTGGGGTCCTCGCTCTCGCCCAGCGTCTCAAAGTCCACCGTGATGCAGAAGGGGGTGCCCACCTCATCTTGGCGGCGGTAGCGGCGCCCCACAGCACCGGCTTCATCGTAAAACACATTCATGAAGGGGCGCAGCTCTGCCTCAATCTCATGGGCAATGCGCACCTGCTCCTCATTCTTCTTGAGCAGAGGGAATACCGCAGCCTTGATGGGAGCCATGCGGGGGTGGAAGCGCATCACCGTGCGGATATCGCTCTTGCCATCCTTGCCCAGTTCTTCCTCATCATACGCCTCGCAGATGACGGCCAGCACCGTGCGGTCGCAACCGGCAGAGGGTTCCACCACATGCGGGATGAAGCGCTCGCGCGTAGCTTCATCGAAGTATTCCATGGGCTTGCCGGAGCCTTTCTGGTGGGTGGAGAGGTCATAGTTGGTGCGGTAAGCAATGCCTTGCAATTCCTGCACGCCGAAGGGGAATTGGTACTCCAAATCGTACGTTTTCTTGGAGTAGAAGGCGAGCTCATCCTGCGGCACATCCAAGATGTGAATCTTGTCGCGGGGGATGCCGATATTCTCGTAGAACACCAAACAATTCTCCAACCATTCATCCGTCAGGCGGAAGCCGTCTTCCTCGCGGCAGAAGTATTCAATCTCCATCTGCTCAAACTCACGGGAACGGAAGGTGAAGTTGCGCGGGTTGATTTCGTTGCGGAAAGACTTGCCAATCTGAGCAATGCCGAAAGGCACCTTCATGCGGGAGGAATCCAAGATATTCTTGTATTGGCAGAAGATGCTCTGAGCCGTCTCAGGGCGCAGCCAACCGATGGCGGAGGGGTCATTCTCATCAGATGTAGCACCGATAGTCGTCTTGAACATCAGGTTGAACGAGCGAGCCTCTGTTACCAACGAACCATTGGCCGGATTGTAGCGCACACTGTCAGTCACAGCCTCGGTGCGCTCCTCGCCCAGCTCAATATCCGCAGCCTGCAACTTCTTGCCGGAAATCTGGGCGTAGTATTGCTGCGCCCCCTTGCGGGCGGCCTTGGCATCTTTCTCACTATCCGTAGGTGCCAGCATCGAGAATTCTTTCTTGGTGCTCCAAGAACCATCCTTTGCCGCAGCTCCGCTCCACCAATAGGCAACACCGCTCTGGGCCGGAATCTGGTCTGCGCGCAAGCGCTCCTTGGTGAGCAGGCAATCACACAGCGGGTCGGTAAATCCATTCACGTGGCCGGATGCCTCCAGCACGGAATTGTGAGTCAGGATGGCTCCATCCATCCCCACAATATCCGGGCGCTCCTGCACATGAACGCGCCACCAATAATCTTTCAGGTTGCGCTTCAGCTCAGCGCCCAAGGGACCATAATCCCAGCAGCCATTCAAGCCGCCATATATCTCTGCTGCCTGAAATATAAACCCTCTGCGCTTGCAAAGGCTCACAATCTTTTCCATCCGTACAGGATCTGTCTGTGTACGATCTGCCATAACGCCACTTATTCTACACACCCGACCCCTCTTTGGCAAGACTCAATTGGTTATGCAAAGCACGAATCCGCACCTGCAGCACAAGCATGAATGCCCACGCCGCATTTCAAGGCACCCACCTGCCCCTATGCCCCCCATCAGGCATGCCTCACATTGCGGATGATGAACCAAGCCACCAAAGCACTGCTCACCGCCAAAGCTGCACACTGCATCTGCGGTGTCATGCCCATCATACGCATGGCCCCCTGCACCACCACCGACATGATACCCAAAAAGCAATCCACCAAATTACCGGCAGCTATCACATCACCACGTTTATCATCATCTGCCCGGTCTTGCAGCAGCGCGTTGAGCGGCACCAAGTAACCGGCCGCTACGGCCCCCGTCAGTGCCAAAGTCGCGTAGAACAGCGGGCTACCATAGGGTACGCAGGCCAGTATGGCGCAGCCCACTGTCATACCTATGCCCCCTACTGTGGCCACCCAGGTGCGAATCTTACCGGCGCAGATGATGGAGGCCACCACACCGCCCATAATCGAGCCTCCGCTAATCCAAGCCATAAGGAGGGCAGAATCCTTCTGCTGCCCCAGCACGGCCATAAAATCGCCATCCTGGGCTACAGGGTGAGCATCTGACGCCATTTGCAGAGCAATCAGCATCATGGTACCGGCAATAAACCAGAAATAACCTATACCCACCTCGCTGTTGCGCAGCACCTTGTTGTTCCAAAGCATGCGGAGCTGGGAAATGTGCTCCCAAAGCAAGCTCCACGCAAAGGGGCGGCTGCTCTGTGGCGCAAAACGCGGGATGCTCAGGCTCAGCAGGAACACCAACACAGCCCCGACCGTGCAGCATACGCAGGGCCACCCCGCAGCTTCCCAACCGGCGCTGCTCCCCCATTGGCTCAATAGGCGATACACCAAATACAAGGCCCCAATCTGCCCTACCAGCAAGGCCAGCATAGAGCTTATTTCCAAAATACCGCTGGCAAAGCCTATGTGGCGCGTACCGACAATATCCTTCACCAAGCCCTTCTTAGCCGGGCTGAAAAACATGGCCTGCACACAAAATACCGTGAAAAAGCCTATGGATATCCACAAGCTGTGCATGAACAAGCCTATCGACATGCCAATGAGCACAATCACCTGCAACAACACCATCGCCTGCAACAAGCGTGTCTTGCAATAGCGATCGGCCAGCCACCCCGCCATTGGCGAAAATACCACAAATGGCAGCACAATGAGAATCGAAAGCGGATATTGCAGCATCTGCCCCATCCATATCCCCAGTGCTATCAACAAAAATTGCACCCCCTTTTCGTTGAGGGAGTTCATCGATTGAATGACCACCAAGCTCCAAAAAGAGCCCCAAGGTGTATCCGAGCGTTCTGTCTTACTCATCAAAAAAACAGTCAGGCTCGCCAAAGCGAGCCTGACCCTTGTGCGTTAAAGCTTATTGCCAACCATTGTCTTCCATGAAAGCCGCGGCATTTTTGTGGCCATTGCGGGCGGCCATGGATATCCAATAGCGAGACTGCAACTCATCTTGAGGCACCCCAAGGCCGTGGTAGTAGCAGCGGCCAAGGTTATATTGCCCGTTGGAGTTCCCCTTCTCTGCGGCTGCGCGGAAGCAAGCTGCAGAGCGGGCATCATCCTTTTCGACCCCCTCGCCGTTGCGGAAGCAAAGCCCCAAATTATTGAGGGCGGAGGCATCCCCCTGAGAAGCAGCTTCCGAATACCAGCGGTATGCGGCGGCAAAGTCCTGCTTCACCCCGGAGCCCATAGCGTAGCAAGTGCCGAGGTTGTCCTGCGCATTGGCATTACCGGCCTGTGCAGCCAGCGTGTACCAGCGCACGGCCTCGGCCATATTTTGCTTCACACCCTTGCCGAAATCATAGCACTTGGCCATCATCAGCTGGGCATCAGCATTCCCCTCCGCCGCGGCTGCGCGGAAGTAAGCCAAGGCCTGCTCGTACTGCCCTGTCTCGTAAAAACGGGCCCCGGTAGCGTATTGCTCCGCAGGTGTGGTGCAGGAAGCCAGCAACGCAGCACCTAACAAAGCGCAAAAGAGAGTCTTTTTCATAGTGTTTTTTAGGGGGTGATTATTCGAGGGAAAGAAGGTAGCGCTCGGCCTCCATAGCAGCCCAGCAGCCCATCCCCGCTGCAGAGATGGCTTGGCGGTACACAGGGTCCGCCACGTCACCGGCGGCGAACAGACCGGGAGTCTTGGTAGCTGTGCCACCGTTGGTGCGCACGATGAAACCGGCACCATCCACATCCACCAAATCGCCCAAGAAAGCACTATTGGGGGAGTGGCCGATGGCCATGAAGACGCACTTCACCTCCAGCGGGCGCTGCGCGTCTGTGAGCGTATCCTGGAGCGTAACACTGCAAAGCTCACCGCTTTCATCCGTCTGGTAGGCGGCAATGGAGCTATTCCATACGGGCTCAATCTTGGGGTCGTTGAGCACGCGTTGCTGCATAGCCTTGCTGGCCCGCAGCGTATCACGGCGGTGAATCAGGTACACCTTGCTGGCAAAGCGCGTCAGGAAAGAAGCTTCCTCGCAGGCGCTATCGCCACCGCCCACCACACACACGGGCACATCGCGGTAGAACGCACCGTCGCACGTGGCGCATGCTGTCAGGCCGTGGCCAATGAGTTCCTTCTCACCCGGCAGCCCCAGATAACGAGCCTTAGCCCCCGTTGCCACAATCACCGCTTGTGCCTTGTATGCACCGCCGGAAGTGGTCACCACGAACAATCCGCTGCATTCTTCGCGATAGACGGAAAGCACATCTTCATACGCATAGCGCGCGCCGAACTTCTCTGCCTGCTGGCTCATGTTAAACATGAGCTCCGGCCCCATAATCCCCTCCGGAAATCCGGGGAAATTCTCAATCTCCGTGGTCGTGGTCAGCTGGCCACCGATTTGATTACCGGTAAACACCAGCGGTGCCAAATCAGCGCGTGCTGCATAAATCGCCGCAGTATATCCTGCAGGCCCTGTACCGATGATAATCAATTTCTCATTCATTGCTCTCATCCTACACGTACGCGCAGATGCGCGCAAGCTCATTTTTCGTCAGCCCCACTTTTCTTCCTTTTGCCATCTCTCTCGCATTCTCTTCCATTCCACAATATATCATTTTTATCACCCTTTCCCCCACCCTTTTGTCAAATGGCCATTCAGCGCAGCGCTTCTTCTTTCATTGCTGTAGGATGCAAAACGAAAACCGCGCAGATAAGCGCGGTTTGTTCATATTCATCAGGGCTAGCCGCCCAAGCTCACGCCTCAGGTGTGGCCCCGGTCTCGCCACCCAAGCGGGGCACCTCATCAGCCAAGAACTCTGCAAGCGTCTTCCCTTGGGCAAAAGCCTTCTTCTCCAGAGTCCGGCGTGTAGCAGAATCCAAGCTCAGCGTCACATGTGTCTCCTCCGTCACCTGCACACGAGAGGGGAGAGAGAGCGGCATGTCTTTCATCAACTCACGGATGATAAACTCCTTGGAAGCCGGAATCACCTTGCGGGCCATCCAGTTGCGCACCGTTGCCTCCGTCACAAAACACTTCCCTGCAAGCCAAGCGTAGCTGTAGTTGTTGGCCTTAAGCCACAACTTCACATTCAACTTCAACTCGTCTTGATTTTGCGCCTTCACGTGGCGCAATATAGCATTAACGCCACACTTTTGCAAGCCGATATTCGTTTCATTTCCTATTTTTTAATCAACAATCAGTTTTTTGTTGACAGAATCTCTCTAATGCTATATTTTTAACTCCGTCAAGAGACTCTATCAATCATGTATATCACGTTTACATGTCCCAACTGTGGTGGCCACCAGCTCCAGCAGCTGCAACAGGCCATTCACCGCACAGAAGTGAAGGTCACGTCCACCGCATCCGGCAAGCTTTCTCCGGCTCCCTGCGGGGTCGTAGAGGAGCTGCGTGGGCCCATTCTTGGCTACCGCTGCCGCAACTGCCGCTACCCCGATACCCGCAACCACGAAGCCGGCGGGGGCTTCTTCTGGACCTCTCTTGAAGACATCCACAATGCAGGCTGTCTCCTCATCTCTGAGACAAGCACCGAGCCGCACCGCTGCATGATTTGCCACAAAGACGGCCACATGCAGCCCCTCATCGTAGAAACAGCCACCACCGGTCCGCTTTCTGCCACCGAACGCAGCAAAATCCTGGCAGCCCGCTCCCTGCGTGGCGCTGTCCTCCTCTGCGAGAGCGACCCCGGCATTGGGGCTTTCGCCTGCACCTCGTGGGATGGGGTGGAAACCGTACAGCTCTGAGCCCCAAGCCACACAATTTAACGAAAAAGAGCACATTTCTCAACAATGTGCTCTTTTCTTTCATCGCTCGGCCTCCAAATGGGGTCTCTTTTTCTAGACAACTAACAGACACCATGATTAAAACTCTTTTGCACAAGACGCAACACGTGGCCATCAACCTGCTCTCCGACACCGTGATTGGTCGGGCTGCCCTCAGAAAAGCTGTCTCCATAGCCAGTGATAAAATAGGATGCCCGCTCACCCTCGAACCCGCCACGGCAGACCGCAAGTTGTGGCACCTATCCATGGGGGGTACCGATGCCGATTTGCATGTCCAGGCCACCATCACCTCCGAGCGTCTGGAAGAACTGCTCACCCTCATCCTCGACGCATGGGTAGACAAGCGCCCACTCTCTGCAGATGAGCTGCACCCCATCATCCTGCAATCGCTCCAGTCCAAGCATACCCCCACCGAGCCCAGAACACAAGAGCCCCCTACCGCAGAAGCTGAGGAGGCTCCCCCTACCCCCACCATCAAGGACAAGATTTTCAAAACGCTGGCAGACTTTGAGCAATCCGAATGGGTGCAGCGCATGAAAGACCCCAAAAACCGCCAAGTCATCATGGCTACCGCTGAAAAATGGCTGCGCACGGCCGGCAAAAAATCCCCCGTCTTCCAACGCGTCAACCTCATCTACAACATGCTCCGCCACGGCAAGGCCGATGCCATCCTCACCCCGCGCAACATTGCCATTTTGGCAGCCGTGCTGCTCTACACCATCAGCCCCTTAGACTGCATCCCCGATATCATCCCCGTCATCGGTTGGATGGATGACATGGGTCTCCTCGCCATGGCCATCGCCGCCATCACGCCTTTATTCCTGCAAAAGAAAGAAGACATCCCCTCAGAGATGCAACAAGAACTCCGCCAAGAGCTCTCCACCATCACCCAAGAGCAAAAGGACGAAGCCATTGATGTGTAATCTGCCGCATTCTCTGTGCTTTACGGTTGAAAAGACCGATTTGCCTTTTCTTTACGAAGCAAATCGGCCTGAGAAATGAGATTGTATAAAGTTTATACGCGTAAAAAAGGCGCTACTGCGGCTCTAACCCTTCCCCCGCATTGAGGCATGAGCCATCTCTCTCTCAGCCACACATTACTCCTCGCAAAGGCTCTTCGTTCGGAATATGCCACAAGAGGATGAGCCTAGTGTTCGTTCATGTTCTCCTTTACATGAACATGCATAAGTCTACATCAATAAACAGGGTTTTCGATAAGTTTTCCACTATTGATAGCGCCTTATCTAAATCTGTATCATCCAGCAGAGAACATAATAAGCGTACAACTTGGAACGTCCGGGAGCCGGTATGCGTAAGCTCAAGATTGTTTGTAGGTGCTGATTCGCCTGCACCTCGTGGGATGGGGTCGAAACCGTGCAAATCTGACAGCGCGCAAACTTTTCACATGCAGGGCTCCTTTTTTTCAGAAATGAGCCCTCCTTTTCTTCATTCCTTTCATGATGACGAGATAAAGCACAAAGATGTAAAAAAGGCAGGACACATGGTCCTGCCTTAGTATTTATTGCATTAAGAAAAAAGCATCATCAATACGAAGGGTAATAAGGATACTCTTGTTGATAATAGCGCCTTTGCCTTTCCTGCTCTCGCTGTCTTTCTCTTTCAGCTTCGCGCTGTTGCTGTCTTGCATAGCCTCTACCTGCACGAGAGGCAGCTCCGCTCCACGAATCGTGCGAGGGCGCGGAATAAGAGGGGCGAGCCGGCGTGCTAGGTGTCACTTTGACGGGCTTGACTTTCTTTGCGGCTCTATAAATAGCAGTCCAACCAGCGGCCTCACATAAAGGAGCACCGCACAGAGATGCCATCGTCAATGCTAATAATATGCGTTTCATATACCTTTAATATCGTTAATGTATTCTTTTATATCTGGTCTTTGAGACGAAATCATGTAATTCCCAAAGTCGTGTTTTACTTCCGACGGAAGTTCTCGCGGCAGAACATATTTCAATTCCACATCGGCCTGTACGTCATAAATAAATGGTATATGTTGGCCACAGCTCTTCAAATACCATACACTCAGCACTTCACAAAACGGCAATGCGTGCGCAGGAGACCTATAGATATCGCTCGCCTTGGATAAGAGAAAATTTTCTGCATATTCACACGGCGAAATGGGTTCATTTGCATCGCAACCCACAATGTTAATCCAACGTCTGAATTCATCCTCTGTGATTTCTTTCAATGCCGCAGTGAAAATGATGAAAGCCGAGTACGCTTCCGCTTCAGCTCGGTGAGCGGAATCTGCTGATTCTAAATAGGCGCACCACATACTGAAAGCATTTGCCCATTCACCACGCTGGCAAAACCAAAGAGCCAAAATGTGTCCGCGGGAATAAAATGGTCTATGCCGTTGGCGAATAGCTGCAGCCACCCATTCAAAGGCATCCGCATTGCGACCTTGCGAAAGCAGCACGTTGGCTAAATTAATTATGGATTTCAGATGCCCCTGCTGCGCGCTTTTTCGCCATACAGAAAGGGCAGATTCAATATGGCCATTATTATAAAGCCCGGCAGCGCGGTGGTTCAATTCATCGGGAGATAATGGTTGCGAGTTAAGTCCGGCAATCCAAGGCTCCTGCAACGTCACCCCCTCAACTTCCTTGATGGCTTTTAGAGACTCCAGCATCTCCTCACTGGCCTCCAAATCAAAGTGCTCCGGCGGGAGGAGTTGGCGCAATTCCTGTGAACATTGCACACCATACTCTAGAGCTTTTTGTGGCTGGTTCGCATTTTTGTAGGAAACGGCCATTTGAGCGTGCATCAAAGCTCTCTCACTCCTTCGCGCCTCCGGCAACGCCTTAATTGTCTCTCGGAAAAACGCTTCAGACTGCTCCTGTAGCATAGGTACAGAACGCAACTCCTCTGCACAGATACACATGAACTTAGGCGCGACTTTATGTTCGAGCAAGAAGTATGCATCGGACACAAGAGCCGAACTTAATTTGAACGATGATAAAATTGTGCGCTCTATGCCATCATTGATTTTTTGGATGAACGGCATCGCGTTCACCGTTTTCGAAGTTTTGGAAGTAAACTCTGCTATTTCGGCCTCAAATGGCTTCATGGCATACTCCCGCACATCCTCCTCTCCGGCACCCATGGAACGCAGCTCTTTTTCTTTGTTCTGCAAACGCCCCATCACATCAGCAAGGGCATCCTTGTCCGGATCGACAAAATCAAATTTATGCTTCAATCGCAACCACTCAGACGCGGTTTCTTTCAGAATTTTCAATTGCAAATCTTTCACATTGCAGCGAAAAAGCTCTACCTCAACGGGCTTATCAGCCATCCCGCACCCCCAATACCAACACTCCATGATGTATTCTGCGTTATGAACTCGCGAACTAATCACCATGGTCGGAGCGACTTTGAACACTTGATACAAAGCATCCACCTCGGCAGCACCAAATCGCGCACCCGGTTTTGTATTGTCGTATATTTTTACGGAAGTTGCTGAATTTTGGCCATAGTGCACACTCATGAATTTATTCAATTCATTAATTGCATTACGAACCTGATTTGCAATCGATAAAGTTGGGGTCTTCAAATCACCGTTTTCAGCAATTATTAATTGAAGCGGTATATCATCTCCGGCAATCAAAAGATTATTGAACTCATTGATGATAAGTCGGGGAGATGAGCTTTGAAGTGGCCAACGCTGTTCCAAGGCTTGGAGATCTGCCTGCTGGCGCTGGTGCTCTAACTGCTCCAAAAAATTCTTGCGAGTCAGCTCCCGCATTTCACGCTGCAATTGCTCAGCGTGCCTCCATTGTTTCTTTTGCTGCGCTTCCTGAAATGCCTGATTTTTTTCATGCATTTCCTGATTCGCCTCAATCGATTTTCGGCTGTTGACAGACGAAACAAGAGCATTCATCAATCCGTTGACAATCATGCCTCCGCCGAGGCCGAGTAGGGATAAAGGCATATCCGAAAATTAGTTTATTTTCTTTTGGATACAGTCTCCTTGTGCAATACTCTCTGCAGCAATGTCAAGCAAAGGCTGTTGTGCCTCTTCAGGGATTTCAAAGCCTGCGGACCCAGATGCGGTCTTATATTTCTGCTCAATATTTGCCGCCATTTCCTTTTGCTCCGTAAAAGCCTCCTCAAAATCAGCAAAACGCACCACATCTTCACCGCACGTTTCAGCGTGGCGAGCGGCTTTAACAAAGCTCATCAACATGGCAGTGCGGATAACGCGACCAGAAAAACCTTCTGACAACTCAACAAGTTTATCCATCTCCGCTTCACCAAAGCTCTCTTCTAGTGGCGCTTTGGCTGGTATCTTGGAACGTATCATCGCACGCCGGGCCTCTGCATTGGGCATTTCAAACTCAATCTTCGAGATGATGCGCGATTCAAAAGCTCTGTCTATATTAGTAAGAAGATTGGTCGCAAAAACAACAACACCGCGAAACAACTCCAACAAAATGAGCATTTCGCCACGAAGCGAATTGATGGCTTGCTCATGACCGCTCGAAACATCCTCCATGCGTTTTCCAAGGAAAGAATCCGCCTCATCAAAGAACAGAACAGCCTCTGTCTCTTTTGCTTCATCAAAAACTCTCTTCAAATTCTTGGGAGCATCACCCACGTACTTCGATTCAATTTGAGAGTACTTTGCACAGATAATTTTGCGCCCCAGCTCGGAAGCGAGCACGTGCGCCGCCATTGTCTTTCCGGTACCAGCAGGGCCAAAAAAACACAGTACTGCACGAGGGTCCGGATCCACCTCCTCAAAGCCCCAATCCTTGTATATTTTGTCACTATTCCTGATGATGGCTATGGCATCATCAAAGCTCTTCATAATCTTATCAGAAACAATCCATTGTTTCTTGGTGTATCGCGGAAGTTCTGGAGCCCACTCCCCCTTGAGCGTTTCAGATTCAGGCCGTGCTACAGAAGCTTTTGCGTCGTTCGTGGGGGTATCTGTTGTGGAGGTGGGGGCAGACTCATTAAACATTAACCCACCGGGACGGCTAATGGCCAATGAAATAGGAGTCATTAACTTACAGTCGCTTAGCAGTGTCTGCCACGACAACCCTAATGCGATGACACAGTCCTCGGAGTCATTCTCGTTTCCCTTGAGATAAAACTTATGAATCCCAGCGGCGCACCAATCATTAGCATTATCCGATGAGAGCCACACATTCACTTCCCAAGTACCGCGCAATGAAGAATAAAGAGATGTTGCAATCTTATGTAACACCTGTTTTATTTCATTTTGATATGTCTGATGCTCCGCAGAACTCAAGTTTCCATGAAAATTGATGGAAGAAATAATAGCCCTCATATTTTTTTGGGGGGGGATATAGAAAATGTGAGATTTTAGCTGAGGATAGCGCCTTCGTAGACGTTCTTATTTGTATTACCGGCAACGCGTACATCAGTATACACTCCGCTTAGAGGGTGGGTAACGCGTATCGTTGCCACTGTTTGCCCATCTTGGGTACGTTTTACTTCGTGAACAACTTTCTTCATTTGACTAAGGCTGAATTTGGGAGCATCCTGCAATTTACGCCCAAGGGCAGCAAGAGTCTGGGGATTTTTGTTGAGGATATCCTCAATCCGAGAAGCCACTTTATCACTATACAGCCACTTCTTAATCGCATCTAGAGAAAGTTCCGCTAATGCGACGATGGCCCCGAGAGCTGCGGCACCCACGCCCACAGCTACCACAGCCGTCCCTAACTCAGCCGCCATTTCAGCACCTGCGCCAATAAGCTCGCCGGCGCTTTCGCCCAGCAAATCACCTATGACCTCTGCCCCCCATTCAAGGAGACCTCCGATAAGTTCGAAAATCATGATATTATCTCTCAATCTTTAAAATTCCGGATTCCAACGCTTTCTCCAGAGCAATTTCCAGAGACTGTGCGAAAAATATGGAAATAGCCTTACGGGGCTCATCGTCCTGTACTGAGAAAAGAACTACCACATGGCGTACATTCTCGGGGAGTTTAACTTTTATGCATTCGGTTATCGCCTGTGGAATATTGTCGCGCTGATATGTCACAACTGCAATAGAATCGACTTCTGAATGCTCCCGAAGATAGGTCGCAGCTCGTGCTGTCACCTTCTCCATCGTAAGCATATCATCTGGCTGCAATCCTTTCAGTCCGGCCTTTATTTTTTTTCGGACCAACATTGCGATGAGTGTGCCAAGTACACCGGTCACAACACCACTACACAAACATATTATGTTCATACAACTTAAAATCATATTTAATCTTTTATCGTAATAAATCACAGAACGAGTTCAACCACACCCTTGTTGCCAAGTTGAGCGGCAAGCTCATCATCTTCGGTATTATGAACAAAAACTCGATCAACCTTTTGAGGATTCATGTCTTTATCCGTCATGATACCCAATGAGAGCTTTTTATATCCGTTCAAGCGTTCGCGAGGAATAATACTAGGCGGAATCTTTTCAACATCCACGTCCACATAGTACATTCTCCAGCCTTCTTGTATTTTGTCTATGCAACGCTCAACCAGATTATATGCCCATTCGAGTACGTCTGCAACAAACTCAATTTTGTCTCTGAAACAAACACTCACCGAATCAAAGAGAGAAAGATCCTTATCGAATCTGAATGTTGTTCCTTTTTTTCGACGCCAATTCTTGACATAATATACTCCAAGCCCCGCGACAACAACTGCTGCCGCAGCTGCCCCATATACAATGTAATCAGGTAGAGGCAACATAAAATCTTATTTAATATTTTATCTTAATAAGTCACAGAACGAGTTCAACCACACCCTTGTTGCCAAGTTGAGAGGCAAGCTCATCATCTTCGGTATTATGAACAAAAGCTCGATCAACTTTTCGAGGATTCATGCTTCTATCCGTCATGATGCCCAATGAAATTTTCTTTGCTCCCTGTAAACATTCGCGAGGAATAATACTAGGCGGAATCTTTTCAACATCCACGTCCACATAGTACATTCTCCAGCCTTCTTGTATTTTGTCTATGCAGCGCTCAACCAGATTATATGCCCATTCGAGTACGTCTGCAACAAACTCAATAATAATCTTGAAAATCGTCGTAACGACCTCAAACAAACAACGCCCCAGTGCACCGACTGCCTTACATACTGCATCTAATAAACCCATGGTAGTAATTGTATTGTGATAAAATTATTTAATTATTTAATTATTTGACGAAGATATTAACGCCTTTTCCTTCAGACAAGCTCTGTTTGAGAGTAAGCTCGACGTCAAGAGCAAAAATCAGGCAACAAAGACGTGAGCGAAACCCAGGCATGAGGACATCATCCTCGATTACCTCCAATTGCAATTCATATAAGCGTGTTCCGTCAAATTGCGGATTCGGATTTACAGACAACACAACCTGCAATCCGTTTTTAGTCAGATGCTGCTTGGCCCAGCCAACACAAAACTCCTGAGTCAGCAATTTTGTGTATTTCACTTCCATCTCTCGCTCGCATTTTTGAATGACCATTTCAAGCGGGGAGGGTGCCGATTTAAAGATGTTTTCAGTAAAACGGTTCATTTTAATCTAATCTATGGGTTAAAGTTCAATATTGCTTAAATCTACTCCGGCCGCTGCCAGCTCATTCGCATTGTTTGCAAGGAATATAGGAAGGGTCTCTTGCAGAAGAAGAACAATTTGAGGATTTTCTGCAAGATAATCTGCTACTGTTGTTGCCACCTCAACACCAGTTTCCAATACGTCGCCAAATGTATTCATCCAATCTTGGGTATCCATGCCCATGATATTATCAAGAATCCCGTTTTTCAACTCCACAGGAGAGTCGTTCGTAGCGAGCATCGTAAAGGACGAATCTGACCACGCATCGGCAAATTGATCATAAGGGTAACGCATCACGTTCCCCGTACCGGGGTCAGTTAAAACGACCTCGACATTCTCTTCGTTTGTTACATCAATTCCCGATACAATGAGTGCATGATTGGGTGTTCCACCAAACAGAAAGTCCTTTATCTTCTCCCAGAAACCGGAAGTCCACAGCTCACCGGAATCAACCGCAACCATCACTTGATGCCCCTGAGCCAACTCATGCATCAAAGTATACTTGTTTGCAGAATCAAACATGGTTGCATCCACTCCATGCAGCTCCAACAAGTCCCCCATGTGCGCAAGCGGGGTTCCCGCACCGGGAGAGTAAATCTGCAAGGTCATTGCTTCGTTAATCAATTCTTCTTCAGTCACATCTACGCCAAACGATTTAAGAATCAGCTGCTGACTCTTAATGGCACACGTATCGCCGTATGCTTGCTGAATTTCGCCCGGATTGTAAATGGGATCGCTTTCTCCAAATGTCGTAATCATAATCTGTGGCCTTTCCTGCGAGCTCTTTGTATCACATTCTAGAATATATTGCAAGTCTTTTGCGATAGTTTATCTTTTTATCTCTTGTTAGGCTGTCAAATTTACGGATAATGAGCTTCGGCGAAAGGCTCGGTCGGTTATCCTGCTCCAAAACACGAGTGGACGAGACACCGCCGGCGCATTGTATACACAACCACCCAAAAAAGCTTTGTTTTGTCATTTTTTTATTGCGTAAAATATCGTTTCTGCTATATTCGCAATTAAGCAGAGGTAGAGAGTGTGTGTTTAGGGTAGAAACAATGAAAAAAAGGCCAAGCAACTTAGGGGAGATATTCCGGCATATTCAAGCAGTCTTCGTATTGCTTGGGCTGGCGTGGCTGGGTATAGGCAGCATAGCGACAGGTATCGCACTTGGAGCGCAAGAGGACTCGGCTGTGATGACGGCACCGAAACAGAAGAAGGAGCGTTCCAAAAAGGAAGAGGGCAAAATGCAGAAAAAGATAGTGGGACTCCGGAAACAGATTCAGAAATTGCAGGGACAACTTGCGCGCTATCAGGAGCAGATAGACTACATCAACCTGCGCATGGAGCTGCATGAAAAGTGCAGAGATTGTGGCTCCGGCAATTGCGATCACGATGATGTCAAATGCCGCCACTGGGCGGTGGGATACTACAAGAAGAAACGCGTGCGCGTGTGTCACCAATTGCCGCACGGCCCCAAGCGCTATTCCGGTATAGACCAAGCCATCTCCCGCCTCGAGAAGCAGTTGGCAGGGGTGGAGCGCAACCAGGAAAAGGTGAATGATAAGATTTATGAGTTGGAAGACGAACTGCAACAAGCGGAGGAGCAACTGGCAGCAATGGGAGAACAGGAGAATCTGCCGGCTGCAGGAGAGCAGCCTGAAACGGCTGAGTCTATAGCAGCTAAAATAGAAGAATTAAATCAGCAGAGAAAGAACTATTCCCAACAACTAAACACCACCCGCAACCTCATCCGGCTGCACGAACAATGCCGTGACTGCAACACGTGCATATGCGATGGGCGCGGTGACAACACGGGAAAATGCAAGCACACAGCAAGCCTGACGTCATACAATTGCACCACGGGGCAAAGTGATAAATTAAGTGTTAGACACACCTTGTTGCGTGGAGCCAATCGCTACGCAAGCATCGATATGGCGATTGCCAAACTTGAACAACAACAAAAAAAACTGGAGCAGCAAAAGGAACAAGTGGAGTTGCAAATGAAGGAGCTGAGAAGCAAACGTGGAGAAATGAGCTACCGCGAACACCGGGAGAGATATCAAAAGAGGAATCAGAGCAAAGATGACCTACGCCCCCAAGAAACGAACAGTATCCCCCAAGAAACGAACAGCAAAAGAGACCTCCCCCTCAAACCCAAGGAGGAGGAGGAAGAAGAAGAATTTTGTGATTTGGAGCTGTGACCCCGGCTCAATCGCGCGTAGATTTATTTACACGTTTTGATATTTCGCGCTTGCGTTTTATCGCTTTTTTTTTACAATAACACCCAACACAACCTTTTTTGGAGGGCGTGTTGAAATCATACCAACGAAAGAAAGGCAAGGACATGAAGCAATACTATATCCTGAAAGATGGGGATAAACAGGAGGGGCCGATAGATGAAGAAAGCCTCCATAAGCAGTTGAAGGACGGCACCATCTCCGGCAGTACCAAGGTGTGGTGCGAGGGGATGCAGGAATGGGAGCCGGCCAACAAGGTATTCCGCGAAGGAGCCGGGCAGCTCATCAAGCAAAAATTGGACGCAATAGTCAACTCCGATAAGAGCAAGGTAGAGATGGCGCACGAACTCATCAACAATGCCACGGGGTTGAGCAAGATTGACGGGTTCTCCTTCAAGACTTTCTTTTCGGAGCTTTTCAACAAGCACAGCAATGATGATGTGGTGCGGCTGTTTTGCCGCGGCACCAAAGAGACCACACCCGGCTTGGAAGCGGTGGCCGCCACATGGCCTACGCCGTGGGTATTCTCTCGCTTGCTGATTGCCTGTGTACTGTTGTATTTCGGGTTCGGTTGGGCGTTGGAAACGTACAAAAATGCCAATTTGATACCGGGCTATATTTTTGTGGGTTCGTTTGGTATGCCGCTGTGTATGATGGTGTTGTTTTACGAGCTGAATATTCGGCAAGACATGTCATTTTACGAGGCGGTGAAGGCCATGGTGTTCGGCGGTTTGCTGTCTTTGATTTTGGCCTTGTTCTTGTTCGACAAAGTGGATATTGATGCAGCATACTGGGCAGGCCCCATTGAGGAGCCGGCAAAGTTGCTGGCAGCTCTGTTCATCTGCGCCAAGACACACCGAGACGGCCGCATTCTGCACGGGCTGCTCATCGGCGCAGCTGTTGGCGCAGGTTTCGCCGCCTTTGAATCGGCCGGCTATGTATTCCGCACCATGAGCGAGGATGTCATGGAAATGCGAGCAATTTTGGCGCCGATGTGCCATGTGGTGTGGACGGCTATCACCGCCGGTGCATTCTGGCACGTCATGAGCCTGAAGATGCAGGAAGGGAAACGAGCCAAAGATGCCACGGATATTGATTTTTCCATCTTCGTCGATATGCGTTTTTGGCGCATTGCCATCATCCCCATTGTGCTGCACATGCTCTGGAACAGCGATTTGCTGGGCGACTACCACAACTATGTATGGATTGGAACCGGCGCCGCCGCTTGGTTTATTGCCTTGGGGTTGGTGCAAGCCGGCATCAACCAAATCAAACGAGAGAAGGCTGCTATGTTTGAAGCGCAATGTGAGGGAACGGAGGAGGCGGCATCTATGCAGGAGGAATCAGCCTGATGTAACAAACAACTCCCCACCCATGAAAAGCCCGTTGTTTTGCCCCAAAACTGCGGGCTTTTTCATGCCCCCAAGTGTGCAGGAAATCACTTTTTGGGCACTATGTGCTATGGTGAGAGCCACGCAGATGCCCATCTAACATGTTACAAAGGGGAAATTCTGCGTAAAATCAAGGGTTGGGGCGCAAAAAAAGATTGCCAAGGGGCGAAAATAAAGGTAGGCTTAGAGAGCGACGACAACTTATTAAACTATGGACGAAACCATCCAGGGAGGCAATCAACCCTTCGACCTTTCAGAGTTGACGGGATTTCAGTTTGGCCCGGCTTGGGCCAGAAAAGGAGCGGAAACAAGTGTGAAGATACCGGCAAGCTACACGCGCGAGCCCCGTGGCGAGCGCAAACCCGGCCGCAAGCAGGGAGGCGAGCGCCCATTCAACCGCAATAACCGCGAGCAGGGAGGAAAACCGCACATGCAGAAAGGGCGCGACCGCGATCGCCGCCGTGAGCAGCCACAAAAAGAGCTGCCCCAACCTGCTGAGGGATACCGCGTGGAACTGCGCCCCTGCAACACGATACTGGAGGTTTTCACCAAGGAAATTCAAAAGCAAAAGCGTGCCCACTCTCTGTTGGATTTGGCTCGCGTAGTCATGGCCGCCAAAGACCGCTACGATTTGGTGTTCATGAAGCAAGAGGGCGGCAGCACGCTCATTCACTCCACCAAGGGTGATGGCGCTTGCTGGCTGACTGAGGCGGAGGCTGTGTCTTACCTGTGGGATGCCCCCTGGTTTGGCGAGCTCTACACCACCGAACAGGTGGAGACAGAAGCGCCCAAGGGTACCTTCACAGCGATTGCCACGTGCAGCATGGGCGGCGAGGTGATTGGCCCCGTGAACTGGCACGGCTACCAAGCAGCCCTCATGAACTTGTACCGCAGCAAGTACGCCAACATGCCGCTGGAAGCTTTCAAAAACCGCATCAGCCTGGATAAGAGCGAGGAAGCTGTGGCCGCTTGGCTGGAAACAGCCAAGCACAAGACGGTGTGGAAGCCCACCCGCGAAGGCGCGGAGGAGCTGGTGCTAGAAGATGCCCGCTCCGTGGAGGCCGATTTCCTGGCCAATGGCTACGCCAAGGTGTATGAGATGACGGACAAGGTATTCATCAACGGGGCTACGGCTCGCAAGGTACTTTCCCCCGGATTGGCAGCACACCAGGCCATTTTGGCAGACAAGACGCGCCGCTCTCCGCAGATGCTCATTCCGAATCTTTGCCACGGCTTGGCCCGCCACCACATGCCCATCTACAAGTGGCAGGGCAATCATTTCACCGGCCCCAGCCGCGTGCGCACCATCCCGGCAGATACAGTGCTGGCCGATCGCATGGTATCCATTGTGGAGTGGTGCAAGACCAACTCCGGCAAGAAGGTGGAAGCCATGTTTGCTGAGCTTTCCGGTGTACCGAGCGGCACCGCAGAGGCCACGGAGGCATACGCCCCCTACACCAACGATATGATTTGGCTGCTGGAGCAAGGCTTCATCGTGGTGACGGCGGATAATTCCATTTGGTACCCCAAAGGAGAGTTGGCCCCCACCCCTGCCCCAACGCAGCAAAACCACCCCCAAGGCAAAGGCAAGCGCAAGCCCGCGAAAAAAGGCGAGAAGAAGCCCGCATCCCCCAAGGGTGAACCGGTGCCCGCCCCTGCCCCGGAGCCCCAAGAAGAGCCGGCAGCTGCCGAAGCTCCTGCCGATGAGCAGGCCTGATGCAGAAACACGAACGACACACGCGTTTCAACCAAGCGGCGGCCCACAAAGGCTGCCGCTTTTGTTGTGTCCGCCCGCCAGCCCGAGTGTGCAGGCAAAAAAGCGTGGCACACCAGTTGCTCCCAAACGCAAGTATCATCAAGTTTTATTTCTTCGATGAACAATGAAAAAACGTAAAACTCTCCACGCAACAAAACAGGCGAATGGTAAATGCCGCATTTTATCGTGTCTCTTTTAAGCACATGGGGCTTGCCTTGCAAGGGGTGGCATGATAGAATGCGGAGCGTGAAGCTTGGGAATAAGCAAAAGTTTATATGGAGTCTGGCCGCAGCCGGTATGCTGTGCTGTGCCGGGGGGGTGGCGCCCGCACAGGATGCGCCGGCAGATGTGGCAATCGCCCCGGCTGAAGCGGCGGCAGATGAAGTGAATGCCGCAGAAATCAACATGGCGGAAGATGAGGTGGAAGAAACGGTGGAAACGGTGAAACTGGGTGGCGAAGACCGCATCCCTGAGCCGAAGGAAGGTGTGGAACAAGCCGATAGCTATGAACAAACGGCCGACCCGAATTCCCCACTTAACGTAGAGATTACCAACGAGGCAGAAAGCGACATTACCCCCATTCAAGCGCCCTCCCCCGCCGTGGCGGAGCAAGACCCCACGGTGCATGACCCCTCACGCGTGGCATACGCCACGACACGGCGCAACGCCCGCACCATGTCCCTGACGGTACCGGGGCCGCGCGGGCTCATCACAGACCGCAACGGGCTCATCATGGCATGCTCGGAGATAGCCTACCAACCCACTATCAATTTTGGACAGCTGAAGGATGAAAGCGAGGCCAATATCATCTCCACCGCCCGCAAGGTGATGAAAGAATACGAGGCTTTGGGGCTGGCGCTGATTGATAAGAAGGACGAGCAGTTGGTGGATCACTACCGCAACCGCCGCTGGCTCCCCCTGCCCGTGGGGCCCACGGTGCGCGAGGGTGAAATCGCCGCCAACCGCAAAAAACTGGAAGCCATCGAGCACGCACACCTGATGCCCATGTACATCCGCAATTATCCGGCAAAAATGTCGGCCTGCCACATTTTGGGCTACACGGGCGCGCAATCTAAATTGCCTACAGGCCCCATCAACCACAACGACCCCATCTTCCAAAAGCAGGAGGGGCGCTCGGGCTTGGAAAAAGAGTTCAACAAGCAGCTCACGGGGCACCCCGGCATCTGGCGCCTGATGTTCGATGAGCAAGGCAACAAAATCCTGGATGAATTGCAGACCAAGCCGCGCCCGGGCGGCACGCTGGTCACCACCTTGAATCTGAATTGGCAGCAAGCCGCAGAAAAAGCCCTGCGAGAAAACACCAAGGGGCGCGGAGCTTTTGCTATGGTGGATGTGCACACGGGCGAGGTTGTTGTGCTGGCATCGGTGCCGAATTTTGACCCGAATTGTTTTGTGCCGGCCATCTCGCAAAAAGACTACGATGCCCTGCGCAACGATAAAAACACCCCGCTGGTATCGCGAGCCTTTGCAGGTGTGTACCCCCCGGCTTCGACCTTTAAGACAATTACCGTAGCAGCGGCGCTCCGCTACAACGTGATTCAGGAAGGCACCTATATCAACTGCCCGTTCAGCGTGCGCATCGGCGGGCACTCCTTCCGCAACCACAGCAAGTTTACAGGCTCTATCAACTGTATCACAGCGCTGGTGCTCTCCAACAACCCCTTCATGTACCAAGTGGCTGCCACACGCGAACCCCGCATCGGCGCGGCTCGCCTGTGCGAAATTGCACGGCGCTTTGGCTTTGGCTCCAAAGCCGGTTTGCCCATCCCCGACAAAGCAGGCAATGTGCCGGATGAGGGGTGGATGTTCCGCAACTACGGCCGTGGATTCATGGCCGGTGATGCGGCCAACATGGCCATCGGCCAAGGGCCATTGCTGGCCACCCCGCTGCAGGTGGCACATGCCATTGCAGGCATTGCCAACGGCCAATACCTGCCCAAGTTGCAATTGGTGCGCCAAATGCTGGACACAAACGGCAACGTGGTCTTCCAATTCACACCCACTGCGCAGAACAATCTCAAGGACATGTCTGCCGCCATGGCATCTGTGCGCAAAGGCATGCGAGCTGTGGTGAACGGCGGTACGGGGCGGCGTGCCGCGCTCAGCTATGTATCCAACGCAGGCAAAACCGGTACAGCCCAGTGGGGTCCGGCATCCGAGGACTGCCGCTTGGCCTGGTTTGCTGGCTTCTTGCCGGCAGATAATCCCCGCTACGCATACGCTGCGCTGTACGAAGGCCGCCCCCACCAGCGCATTTCCGGTGGTCACATGGCCGCTGCCATCGTCAAAAATTTCTTCGAGAGCATCCGCTCCAGCATGGAGGTGGCGCTAAAAGACCCCACCAAGGAATTGCAGCAAGCTACCAACACCGAAGCAGCAGAAGAGCCCAGCGAGGAAGACGCTGAGGCCAAGGCTGCCGAGGAAGCTCAGGCTCAGCAGTTGGAAGCCGCCCGCCGCAAGAAGGAAGAAGCGGCTAAGAAGCGGCACCAGCAAAGTGGCTGGGATGACGGGCGCTCCCGCCGTTGAGGTGACAAAGCTTCAACGCAATGACTTGAGCTTGCGAATCTTATCACGCAGCACGGCAGCAACCTCGAAGTCCAGCCGTGCTGCGGCTTCTTTCATCTCCTTCTCCAAGCGGCGGATGGCGGCGGTATCGTCCTCTTCTGCCGCCATGATGACATCTTCTTCCTCCTCCTCATCAGGGGTATACAGGCGAAGGGCCGATTGGTCTGCACGCGCTACGGTGTGCGGCACAATGCCATGTAATTCATTGTAAGCAGCTTGAATACTGCGGCGGCGGTCCGATTCCTCGACTAAGCGGCGGATAGAATCTGTGACCACATCACAGAATAGCACGCACTCGCCGTGCACATGGCGGGCAGCACGGCCTGCCGTCTGCACAAGGCTGGTTTCATTGCGCAAAAACCCCTCCTTATCCGCATCCAAGATGCACACAAGAGACACCTCCGGGAGGTCGAGCCCCTCGCGCAACAGGTTGATGCCCACAAGGATATCCACCTTGCCCGCGCGCAGCTTGCGCAGAATTTCCACACGCTCAATCGCATCCACATCGGCGTGTATATACTCCACCTGCAAGCCGATATTGCGCAGGTAATCAGTCAAATCCTCAGCGGTGCGCTTGGTGAGGGTGGTCACCAGCACGCGCTCGCGCACAGAGACACGTTGGTGGCAAAGTTCAATCGTCTTATCAATCTGCCCTTCCAGCGGGAGGAGGGTAATTTTGGGTTCCAAGAGGCCTGTGGGGCGGATGAGCTGCTCTACAATAAGGGGTTGGCCCAAGCCCGAGGGATTGAAAGCCTCCACCGGAGCGGAGGAAGGATGCGGTGGCACCCGCAACTCGGAAAGATGGTGGAAGAACACCCCCCGGAATCCCTCCGGCGCGCGTGTGATGGCCTGGCTGGCCTCCTTGCTGCGGGCGTGGGTATTGCCACGTTTTGCCTTGAGGATGGGGATGTAGGAGCGGTTGCCCGGCACGCAATTCACATATTCAAAGGGGCCGGGGGTAGCGCTCAGGTACAGGATTTGAGCTTGGCGCTGCATGAACTCATCGAAACGCAGCGGGCGGTTATCCAAAGCAGAGGGCAAGCGGAAACCGTGGTCGATGAGCACTTGCTTGCGGGAGCGATCCCCCTCGTACATACCGCCGATTTGGGGCACCGTGGCATGGGACTCATCGATAATGGTGAGATGGTCTGCCGGGAAATAATCTTGGAGGGTAGAAGGAGTGGAGCCGGGAGCTCGCCCGGCAAGGTGGCGAGAGTAGTTTTCAATCCCCTTGCAGAAGCCGATTTCGTTGATGAGCTCAAGGTCGTAATCCGTGCGCATTTTAAGGCGCTGGGCCTCTATCAACTTGTTTTGCTTTTCGAACAAGGCTACGCGTTCCTCCAACTCCTTGCGGATAGAGGCAATGGCCGGCATGCGTTTTTCCGGTGAGGAGACATACTGCTTCACCGGGAAGAAGAGGTAGCTGTTGAGGCGCTCGCGCACGCGCCCGGTGGCTGCATCGATAAGCGATATGGCATCAATCTCATCTCCGAAAAACTCCACGCGTATCGCCTCGCCATCGCTCTGCGCCGGGTAAATCTCCACCACGTCACCACGCACACGGAAACGCCCACGCTGAAAGTCATAATCATTGCGCTCAAACAACAATTCCGTGAGACATGCCAGCAAAGCATCGCGGTCTATCTCTTGGCCGTTGTGGATAGAAAGGGTTAGATTGCGGTAATCCTCCGGTGCGCCCAAGCCATAAATGCAGGAGACGCTGGCCACCACTATCACATCCCGCCGCAACAGCAAGGAACGCATGGCATTGAGACACAAACGGTCAATTTCCTCGTTAATAGCGCTATCCTTTTCAATGTAGGTATCCGTGCTGGCGATGTATGCCTCCGGCTGGTAGTAATCGAAATACGATACAAAATACTCTACTGCGTTGTGGGGGAAAAAGGACTTGAGCTCCGAGTAGAGCTGGGCTGCCAATGTTTTGTTGTGAGAAAGCACCAACACCGGGCGATTTTGCGCCGCGATGATGTTGGCCATGGTAAAGGTTTTGCCACTGCCGGTCACGCCCAACAAGCATTGATGCCTATTGCCCGCCCGCAATGATTTGAGAAGCTTGCTGATAGCCTGCTCCTGATCGCCCGAGGGCTTGTAATCTGTAACCAGCTGAAAGATTGACATATTGCAGTTGCGCATTGACAGCATGCCGGAATTGGTGCATCATACTCTCATACCATGTACATCCCCACGCAAAAGGAAAGATACAGCAAAGTGGCACAAATTACGCTTCTTCTTTGTGTCATGATTCCGAGTGGAGTGGTAGCTTGGCTCGGCGGGATGGAAGATTTGCTGAGTTGCAGCATGGCATTCCTGTGGCCCATTACCCAGCCCCTCGTGTACATGGGCTTTGCCAGGCCCGCGGCACTGTGCATCTCTGCCTTGGTGCAGGCGGTGGCTTTTTTCTGGATGGCTCGCACCCCCCTCCTTACGCCCCGCGGCAAGCTGACGCTCGCCGTGACCTGGGGCATGGCCTTTGCCCTTGTGCTGCGCGTGCTGATCGCATTTGAACTCTGGCGCAGCATCACAGGGCAATAACATTGCCAAGCCATCTGCCAAGCGCGCAGCACATCATGGTTCACCGCAGTGCGCATATCGCGGCGGTCGTACACAAAAAAGGCACACCCATAAAGGTGTACCTTTTTTTCAAGTCTTTTTGATTGGAAATCAGGCTTCAGCCTTAGGAGCTGCCTTTTTCTTGGCAGGAGCCTTCTTGGCCGGCTCGGCATCAGCCTTGACGACCTTGGTTGCAAGCTGCACGGGAACAGCATTGAGGCTGTTCTTGGCGATTTCCTTCTGACGCTTGATATAAGCGCTGCGACGGCGGCGCTTCGTTTCCTTACGATGTTGTTGACCCATCTTGGTGCTTGTGATTTGTAGAGCAGGCAAGCCGGCCCGCCCGAAATTAAGTGAAGTGCTTATTAAATAATGCTTTCCATCACATATATCAAGGCTAAAGTGTGTGCGTTTCCGTTTTTTATTGCAAAAAGGTGTATTTTGCGCTAAAGTCGGGCGCATGAGAATAGCTATTTTGGGAGCAGGAGCCCTAGGTTGTTACTATGGAGCCAAGCTTGCAAGCACGGGCGAAAACGTGGCTTTCATTCTGCGGTCAGCCTACGATTCCGTGAGCGAAAAGGGGCTCATCGTCCAGAGTGTGGGGGGCGATATGCACTTGAAGCAGCCGGAAATATACCGCACAACTCAAGCATGCGGTCCGGTGGATTTGGTTATCGTGAGTTGGAAAGCCATTTCCAATCACCTTTTGGCAGAGCACCTGCCGCCGCTCTTGCACGAGGGCACACGCATCATCACCCTGCAAAACGGCATGGGAAATGCGGAGGCCTTATCCGCCTTTGTGGCACCGGAGCGCATCCACATCGGCCTTTGCTTTGTGTGTTGCATGATGGATACCCCCGGAATGATTCGGCACTTGGAGGGCGGGGATATCCAATTTGCCCCCTTTGTGAACACACCCGCCGGGCTCGCGCAAGCAGAGCAATACGCCGATATGTTTGCGCGAGCAGGCATCAAAACCATGGCTTTTGCAGAAGCGGAAAAGATACTGTGGTGCAAGCTCTCGTGGAACATCCCCTTCAACGGCCTCTGCTTGGCACATGGTGGCATTAGCGTGCGGCAACTATTCCAAATGCCCGGTGAGGCAGAGAGAGCCCGCCACATCATGAATGAGGTCTGCGCCGTGGCTCTGGAGCGCGGTTACCCCCTGCCCCTCGACATCGTAAACTCACAGATGGAGCGCACCAGCCTCATGGGTGATTTCATACCCAGTAGCGCCGTGGATTACCTGCGCGGGCGCCCCGTGGAGTACGATGCCATCTGGGGCATTCCCCTGCAGCGCGCACGCGAAGCCGGGGTAGCCGTGCCCTATTGGGAGCAACTGAGCCAAGATATCCGCACACGCCTCCGGGAGCCCATTCAACATCCTGTATGATGAAACCTTTGCAAATAGGGGCACGCTATGCCGGGGCTCTTATTGCCTTGGCAGCCGGTGGCTTGCTCTTGCAGCTACCCGTCCACGCGCTCAAACAGCACGAGCTCCATACCGGGCTCCTGCACCCCCCCGCAGCCTTGAACCGCAAAGATGCCCTCACCCAGCAGCTGACTTTCTTTGCCTTGGGCGGCTTGAGGTCCCTGGCTGCCGAGGTGCTGACATTGGATGCCACCACCGCGTGGATTGACAGAGATTGGCCACGCTTGCAGCAACGGTGGGAATCCATCACTTCACTCAACCCCAGCCGCATCAATTACTGGATATCTGCCTCGCGAGACGTGGCGACCAACGCGGCATCAGACGTATCAAACGATAAACGACTGGGCATTCACGAGCGCGCAACGCTCACCCGCCATTACATTGACCGCGGAGAGCAATTTCTGCTAGATGCCCTGCGACACCACCCGGACAACGCCCTGCTCTACGCGCACTTGGGTGATTTGCGCAGCGATCTTTACCGCAGGCCTCGCTTTGCACTAGCAGCCGATGCCTATAAAAAATCGGCTGAACTGGGTGCACCGCAAATCTACCATCGCCAGTATTTCTATAATCTTTGCCGCATACGCGGGCGTGAAAAAGAAGCATGGGAGGCGGGCAAAAAACTGTACGTCAACCCGCGCAATCGCTTACCCTCCGTGCGCTGTCTCATGTTTGTCTTGCAGCAAAAACTGGGCATTCCTGCCGAGCAGGCGCTCAGCATAGAAGAATTGTTCGGCAGCGAAGAAAAAGCCCTGCGGGATTTGCGCAGCTTTGAGCGCAACAGTCTGCTGTTCCCGGTATACGGCATCAGGGAGTATCTGCAGCAGCATCAGCACTGATATCTCCGGCACGCGGGTGCGCTTGCATGTAGGCGGCTTTCATGCGGCTCTTTGTCACATGCGTATAAATTTGCGTGGTGGAGAGTGAACTGTGCCCCAACAGCTCCTGCACGGCGCGTAAATCCGCACCGGCATCCAGCAAATGCGTGGCAAAGGTGTGCCTCAGTTTATGCGGGGAAATGTGAAAAGGTATGTCCGACAACCGCAAATACTTATCCAACATGAGCTGCACACTGCGCCCGGTCATGCGGCTTCCCAAGCGGCTGATAAACAGGGGGGCGCCCGGCTCGGGGCATGTCAGCTCAAGATAACGAGCCAATGCCTCTTTGGCATAATCCCCAATCGGCACTAAGCGCACTTTGCGGCCTTTGCCCAGCACCCGCACGCAATCTGTTCCCTGCACAGCATCGGCATTCAAACTCACCAACTCGCTCAGGCGCATGCCGCTGGAATAAAACAACTCCAAAATGGCCGCATCCCGAAAGGGCAACCAAGCCGGACTTTTCTTATCAACGGGTGTACGCAGTGGGAGAGAGAGCAATTCTTCCATTTGCCGCAAGCTCAAATGCACGGGCAAGCCATGCCGAGCCTTGGGCAGCACAACCTCGGCCAAAGGATTTGCCCGCAGGCCTTCGCGCTGCAACATGTAAGTGTAGAGCGAACGCAGTGCAGCAAAACGCAGGCGGATGGAAGCAGGCTTGAGCTGCTGTTCCAATGCCTCGTACAACCACGCCCGGAAATCGGATTCCAAGCAATCAAACCAGCTGCTGAATCGCTTGCTCATCCACCCACGAAACTGCCGCAACGAGCGTTCGTAGGCCTCAAGCGTGCGGGGGGAGGCATTGCGCTCCCCCTCCATGTACTCCAAAAAGCGGAGCACAAGTGCATCTTCGGCATCTTCAGAATGAGCGGGCATATAGTCTGTGACTCATTGTGCCCCGGCAGCGTTGCATCATGCCTGCTCGCCCAGCATTTCTTCCACGCTCACACCCTGGGTGCAGCTGCCGCTCGGCGCATCGCACGATGCGCGGTAGCAGGGATGGCATGCCACGTGATGAGTCAGCGCACGGTGAACATCTCCCTGCGGGGCATAGCGCTCCGCCTGGCGGCTTGCCATCAGTACTGTGCAGCTACAGCCAACCTGCGCTGCCAATTGCGGCAGCAAGCCATCTACGGCATAAAGCTTGCTCCCGGAGCCCATGAGTGCGGGTACCCCCTCAGGAGCAACGGAGCAGGCATCCACGCCCAAGGCCTTGGCCATGGTTGCGGCGGCTGTTGCATCTTGCGGCAAATGCAGCAATTTGACAGTGCTGCCACGTGCCTGAAGCTTCTGCACCAGGGAGGCCCACTTTTCCTGAGCCCACGTATCAGCCTTCCCTAAGGTAGAGAACGGTGATATGAACACATCTGCACATTCATCATTGCCCTGCAAGGTGGCTGTGAACTCCGGATTTTCCCATGCAAATTGGTGAGAGCCGCCCACGCGGCGCAAGGATTCAGCAGCGCGGGGAAGCGGCTCTTTGCCCAACAAGCGCTTGATGCGATAGTTAAAGTGAGATTTCTTGGCGAGCGGATTCTCTTCAAAACCGGAAATATAAATGGGACTCAGTTTGGAAAGCTTGCGCAACACTTTCTTATTCTCGCTGAACATGAACAAGTAGTCGAAAGGCCCATCCTTGTAGATTTCATCAGCATCCAGCTGGGTCATCAAATCCACCTTTTCATCCGTCGTGGCAACGTAAGCCACGCAGTCTTTCATATTGCGCCAATAGGCTGCCTGCTCAGCGGGGCACACCACCGTCAACTGAGCATCGAAGCGTGCCGCCTTCACCGCGCGAAGTGTGGGCAGCAGTAGCACGGCTTCCTCAAACTCTTCCGGCACACACACAATGATGCGGAACGGCAGTCTCACATACCGGGAAGCAATCTCCAGCACCTCCGGACTCGTCTCCGGGGCAAAGCGCTTGCGCGGTTTCCAGCGGTGGTGCATCCAGAAACCATCCATGATGTTTTGATTTTGGCTCTTTTCCAAAGCCAAATTTACTTGCATCGTCACCCCCAGCATCGAATCACAATCAGCCGGCAGTTCAATGGGGTGGCCCAGCTCCACCTCCCATTTACCCAAGGCGACATTGCGCGTGAATACGGCCAGCAAGGTACCCTTGCCCTTGCAGCGCTTGTGCAATAGGGCCGGCAAGGGGGTCACGTTTGTCATCTTACCAAAATACGGCAGGAAAAGCCCTTCCTGGGTATACTGATCACACAGCACACCTAAGCAACCACCCGTCTTGGCAAATTGCAAAACAGGCTTGAGACCGCTTTCCTTGCTGAACATCTCGCAACCATAGCCGGTGCGGGAATTGTAGATGAATTGCTCCAACAAAGGGTTGCTCATCTGGCGATACATGGAGCCAAAGCGCTCCACTTTATCGCAGCAGGGGCGAATGCGCGCCAACAACTCCCAGTTACCGGCATGGGGTATGCAGCAAATGCCGGTCCTGCCTTCCGTGCCGCTATGCTCGAATATATCTTTTCCTTTCAGCACTATGGCGCGGTCCAATTCCTTCGCCGTCATCAGACCCGTTTTAAGCGAGCAAGCCAAATTCATGCTGGTGCGCACCATGTTGCGGCGCACCATGGATGCCAATTTGGCCGGGCGCAAGGTCGGGTCGGTGATGATGCGAAAATTGCGCGCCACAATGGCCCGCCGAGAGGGGAAAAAGGCCCATGCCAAATACCCAATGCAACGCCCCACCATCGCAACAATGCGAATATCTGTCAGGCGCAGGATAACACATAATACTTTGTACGCAAAAAGACCAAATTTCTGGCCCATGGATGCGCGGGGCTTTTTCTCCTCTGATGACATAGCAATCTTTAATTAAATGTGAATGCGCGAGGAATGTAGAAAGGCTTTTTGGTGTAGGGGTCCCACACCTTGGCTCCTACGGATACTCCCGTGTAATCGAGCTGGTTATAGGGAGGATAGGGCGAAACAACCACGTTGCTGAACTCCGATGTCAGGCCATAGGGTATACCATCATCTGCCTGACGGATGCGCCCCTCAATATGCCCTGAAGGCGGCAACGTCGTGGGGTCTATCTTCAACCAATTCTGGCTGGCAGGCTCGCCGTTTACGTCGGCTATGACCATGGGCGGACGCGCCCCGGGATATTCATCGCGGATGAACATTCCAACTGTCTGCTGGATGATACAGGAACTAAGGCTCATCGCGCCCAACAATCCCACAGCTATCAATAATGTACGCACTTTCATATTTTTTGTTATAAATTAAATTTCGGGCGAATACGGCACAAGGAGCACACGCCCCTCTGCTCCGTTGGTGCCCTTTATAAACTGAGGGCAATACCCATATTCTTCTATGATTCGGACAAACTCAGGATAACAATCCAGAAGGGTTTCCAAGGCGGGCTTCAGCATTTCCACAGGGCGCTGCGGCACCTCCACCCTGCCAATTTTGCCACCGCGCGGCACCGAACCAAAAAGCGGCTCTCCGCCATGAAAAGCCACCTTCAGCTCGGGGCGCCCCAAGTGCGTCTCCTGGAGGAAGGAAATGTTGACGGAAGTTGTTTGGTGAATATTGGCACCGATGATACGATCGACCACCAATTCCGCATACCCATCATGCACCCGAACAGCTAGCCCCTGCACATGCGCAATGAGAGAGAAAAGCCCCGTCTGCCGCATACGGCAGGTCTCCCTCAAGTAGCGATTCAGCTCCCCTTCGGTGAATGACACTTCACTGCCGTTGGCTTTCTTGAGCATCACCAGCAAGTCGCGCGAGCTGCCTTGGTCTTGGTAGCCCGCCACATCATTCAAACTTTGCGGACTCCACATGCGCCACACGGTCGATATCATCCACCCGGTGAATAAGATGAACACCAGCGCCGCCACGCAGGTCAACACATTGACGCGAGTCAGAAGCTCCCGAATCACACCGCGCCCCGCACCTTCTTCCACATCCTCTGCTTCTTCCTCGTCCGCATAAAACGACTTCGTCAGGAAATTGGGATTAGTGGCATCTTTGCGAAACAAAAAGCCCCAGAGAGAGCGGTCATCTGCCCCACCCTTCTTTCGCTTCCTGCGCCTGTTCTGAGCCTCTGCCATACTCTTTCCTGCTCATTATAGTCACTTTGCCCCTGATGGAAAGAAAAAAAAGCGTCAAATCGCCCCATGGGGCCACATTTCAGCCCGGAGAGAAACATTTTACTTCGGTTTACTATTGAGCAACATGCCGGATTATGCTAGGATGAGCGGCGCATGATACGAATTTCCACCCTCGCCAGCAGCAGTAAAGGCAATGCCGCCGTGGTGTCATCCGGCAGCACCCATCTGCTTATCGACACGGGAATCAGTGCCCTGCGCATCCGCAGAGGACTGGAAGAGAGTGGCCTGAGCATCAAGCAAATAGACGGCATTTTTTACACACATGAGCACAGCGACCACTTGTGTGGCTTGGGTGTACTGGCCAAAAAAGACGTGCTGAGCATCTACTGCAGCCGCTACCTTTCGAGAGATTTGCGTGCCATCGCCCCCACTGCCAAGCTCACCTATATTGAGCCGGGTTGCGCCTTTCAGGTGGGGGATATCACCATCACCCCTATTGAGGTAAGCCATGATGCGGCAGACCCACTTGGCTATCTTTTTCAACACGGAGATTGCAAGCTGGGATACATCACCGACACGGGGCGCATCACCCGCAGCATGCGCAGCTTGCTCTGCGGGGTGCAAGCCCTCTATCTGGAATCCAACTACGACCCGCAAATGTTGCAAAACTCCGGCAGGCCCTATGATATCATCGAGCGCATTGCAGGAGACTGGGGGCATCTTTCCAACCAGCAGGCTGCAGAGGTGGTAGCCATGGTGGCACACGCTGAGTTGCGCCACATCATTCTCGGACACATCAGCCCGGAATGCAACACCCCGGAAATTGCCTTGCAATCCATGCAAGCAGCTGTCCAACATCTGGGGCTTGCCACACAAGTACGCGTTGCCCCGCAAAGCTGCCGCTTGGATTGGGTGGAAATTTAATTTTTTTGAAACAAACAGCTTTTTATCATCGTAGTATTATGGTAGACTACGGATGAAACCGTCGTTTCGCGTAAAAACGTACAAACCTACCAAGCATGAAAGCCTCCTCACTATTGATGATAGCAGCCATGACAGCAGCACCGCTCTTAGGCTCTGAATTGCAACAGGCAGCCGATTCCATGATACTGCCGGAACTTCACCCCGGTGCCACTCGTTTGAGCATCCCCAAGATTCCGGGGGCTAAAGTCGAAATTTTGGGTGCGGACTATGAACAACTGCTCGACTCTAAAGGCTATATCAAATCGGTGCTGTCCAATACACCCGTACTGGTCAGCTTCAAAGTAAGCAAGGGTGAGGAGCAGGTCATCAGCAAGGATTATGAGTTGGTACTCAAGCCGGGCAAGCAAATTGAAAACGCTAACCCCAAGCCGGCCGTTATCCCCGAAATCCTGCAATGGGCCGGTAGCACCGGAGAGTTCAAACTGGGTGAAACGGTTTCCCTGTATTGCAAAAACGCCCCCTTGGCAGCCATCATCGCCGCAGATTTGCGAGAGGTGACAGGCAAGGCTGTGAACATCGTCAACACACCGGACGCAGCTGATATCGTACTCCGCACGGCTCCCCGGCCCGGCAACGATGAAGCCGGCAAAGAAGGCTACACCATGCAAGTGGACGCAAAGAAACTTCAAATCACGGCAGACTGCTGGAAGGGTGCCTACTGGGGCTCCCGCACCATCCTGCAAATCCTGCGCCAAACAGGTGGTAGTGTGCCCTGCGGCAAGGCGGTGGACTTCCCCCGCTACGAGCTGCGCGGCTTCATGCTGGATATTGCCCGTACCCCCGTGCCGCTCAGCTATCTCAGAGATGTGATTCGAGCCATGTCTTGGTTCAAGATGAATGACCTGCACTTGGTCATCAACAACAACTACATCTTCCACGAAAATTATGTAGATGCAGGGCGAGATCCCTTCAAGGAAAGCTACGCTGCCTTCCGTCTGGAATCCAAGGTCAAAGGCGCCGATGGCACTCCGCTGACAGCTCAGGATTTGTTCTATACCAAAAAGGAGTTCATGGAGCTGGTGAAATTTGCCAAGGAGCGCAACGTGAACATCATCCCCGAGTTTGACACTCCCGGGCATGCTCTTTCCTTTACCCGCATACGCCCTGACCTCATCTACAAAGGCCCCATGAACCATGCCAAGCGCCGTTGCGAAATGCTGGATGCCGCCAACCCGGAGACCGTGAGTTTTGTAGGTGACGTATTTGATGAATACCTGCGAAAAGATGAAAGCTTGGGGGCAGCCGTATTTGAAGATTGCCCCGTAGTGCATGTAGGCGCAGACGAATTCTTCGGCGAGAAGGAAGACTACCGCAAGTTTGCCGATGGGCTTCTGCGCCATGTGCTGAGCCGCGGCTACACTCCCCGCATCTGGGGTAGCCTGAGCAGCAAACCCGGCAAGACTCCGGTAGTAGCCGAGGGGGTGCAAATGAACCTTTGGAGTAGCGACTGGATGAAAGCCTGGGAGGCAATCAACTTAGGCTACGATGTCATCAACACCAACGACGGTGCGCTCTACATCGTTCCCTTTGCCAATTATTACCGCATGGATAAGCGCCACAAGTGGCTCTATGCCAACTGGAAGCCCAATGTAGTAGGCAAAGAAGTACTCCCCGCAGGCCACCCGCAGTTGCTGGGTGCCACCTTCGCGGTGTGGAACGACATGACAGATGCCAAGCACAGCGGCTATGCACCCTATGATGTGTGGCCTGCCATCACGGAATCAATCGAAATTCTGAGCCAGAAGATGTGGGGCAAAGAGGCCATGCCTCTGGATTTCGATGCGCACAAGCAGCTCGTATCCCGCATTGGCGCTGCGCCCTTCTGCAACCCGCTCTATAAGTGGAAGAGCAATGAGCCCGTGAGCCTCGTACCCGCCCTCCTGCCCCAGAAGTTGGCCCTGCCCGCGCTCGGCCCGAACTACCACCTCACCATGGAGTTGGAATTGGCCTCTGCCCCCGAAGGACAGGAGCAAGTGCTGCTCTCTGCACCGGAAGGCAAACTCATCGCTGTGATGAAGGACGGCACCGTCGGCTTCCGCCGCGATGACACGCTGGAATTCTCATTTGGAGCCAAGATTCCCGTAGGCAAGAAGGTGAAGCTGGAACTCATCGGCCGCCCGGAAAAGACCCAGCTGTTGATTGACGGGCAACCTGCGGGCGAGATGGTGCTCAACACCTACTTGGACTCTGAAAACGGATTCAGCAAAAAGACCAAGGGCGTGCGCTCCACCTTTGTGCTGCCGCTGGAAGTGCTGGGCGAAAGCCTGCTGGGCAAGGTATACAGCTTCAACCTCACCCCCTCCGCTCCCGAGCAAAAGTGATGAACGCCGAGCAAGAATATGAGGCCGGGGCAGCGGCTTTCCGAGCAGGAGATGCCGCTGCCGGGGCTACCCACCTCCGCAATGCCGCCTTCGCGGGGCATGCCGAGGCCCAAAATCAACTGGCTCGCATCTACTTTGCCCGCCTCAAAGACCGCAGCGATTTGGCGGACTTGGAATCTGCCGCGCAAGGTGGCGACCACGTGGCACTTTTCGTGCTCGCAATGAGCTTCATTGATGGCAAATTAGTGGAAAAAGACACCGAAAAAGCCATGGCTGCGCTCCGTTTGGCTGCGCAGCAAGGCAATACCATGGCCCGCAGCATGCTGGGTGTCTAAACCGGCCGGAAAAATATTCCTTCAAGCCCCACACCAATCGTGTGGGGCTTCTTTTTTTGACGTATCACGCTAAAATCCCGGGAAATTCCTCCTCCAGCGCAGCCGTGGCACGCTCTAATTCGGCCGATACCTCCTCCCAGACAGTGAAGAGAGCATCCGTCTCGCGCTCCAAGCTTTGATATTCTTGCGTCAGCTCCATCAGACGCTGATTATCGCTCATATTTTCCGGTTTTTCCAGCTCGGCAGAGATGGCGGCCTTGCGGTCATCTTTCTGGGCAATCACTGACTCCACCTCCACCATGCGGCGTTCCAAGGGGCGAATCAGGGTATTGCGGCGCTCCTGCGCCATCGCTCGCAAGCGCCGGCTTTCCTTGCGGTTGTTGGGCAAATGAGAGGGTGCCTCGTTTGCGGCAGCCACGGAATCCGGCGTGCGCTGGGTGAGCTCTTTTTGGCGGCGTTCTTCTGCTTCCACCGTTTCCAAATACCGGGACACATTGCCATGAAAAAGGCGCGGAGGCAAGCCGGTGCGAAACTCCAACACCTTGTTGACAATGGGATCGAGAAATTGGCGGTTGTGCGAAACGATACAATACGACCCGGGATAATCTGCCAAGGCTCGCTGCAGCACATCCTGACTCTGGAAATCCAAGTGGTTGGTCGGTTCGTCCATAATCAGGAAATTGGCCGGGCGCAGCAGCATGCAGACCAAGGCCACGCGTGAGCGCTCGCCGCCGGACAACACACCGATTTTCTTAAACACATCATCCCCACGGAAGAGGAAGCAGCCCAAGATATTGCGCACCAATGGCCGCGTCTCGCGCGAGGCAGCGGCTTCTACACACTCCAGCACGGTTTGTTCATCATCCAGCACATCGGCATGAGTCTGGGAGAAGAAGGCCACCTGCGTGTGGTGTCCAAAGGAGAACACACCGGAATCCGGTGCCTCTGTACCGGATATCAGGCGCGTGAAAGTCGATTTACCGGAGCCGTTCACCCCGACAATGGCGATGCGGTCGCCCTTGTCCATGGTGAAATCGTACTGCTGCAACAGGCGGATATCACCGTATGCCTTGCACACGCCCTCCAGCTTCACCACGGTGTTGCCGCCGGGCGGTGGCGGGGGGAAGCGGAAGCTCATCACGGCATCGTCATCCTCCACCTCAATCAGCTCTACTTTTTCCAGCTGTTTGATACGGCTCTGCACTTGCGATGCCTTGGTGGCCTTGGCGCGAAAACGGTCTATAAACTCCTGCGTTTTAGCGATTTCGCGTTGCTGTGCTTTGGCCTGGCGCAGCAAGATTTCCTTGCGAGCCTTGCTCTCCTTCAGGTAAAATGAAAAATTGCCCGCGTATTCCTCCGCACGGCCATGGTGGAAGGCAATGGTGCGGGTCACGAGGCTATCCAGCAATGCCACATCGTGGCTGATGATGCAGATGGCACCGCGGTAGTGGCGCAAACTTTGCTCCAACCAGCGCTGACTTTGCAAATCTAAGTGGTTGGTCGGTTCGTCCAGCAGCAACACCTCCGGCTCTTGCAGCAGCAGCTTGGCCAACGCTATGCGCATCTGCCAGCCTCCGGAAAACTCCCCGCAATCTCGCGTAAAATCTGCCTCGCAGAATCCCAAACCTCGCAAAATTGACTCCGTGCGGGGACGTAGGCGTGCAGCCTCGCGGTCATGCAAAATCAGCTCCAGACGGCCAATTTCTTCCAATGTTTCGTGGTATTCCTTCGTGGCAGAATCCAGCTGTTGCAGCGTGGCAGACATCTCTTCCACCGTCTGCTGCAACTCGACGATATTCCCCACAGAGCCCAGCACCTCATCCAACAAGGGCGTGCCGGCAATGTGTATACCATCCTGCGGCAAATAGCCCACATGAGTATGGCGCGGCAAGAGCACCTTGCCGTGGTCCGGCTCCATCACCCCCACGATGCATTTCATCAGAGTGGATTTGCCGGCTCCGTTTTGCCCCGCAAAAGCGATACGCTCCCCCTGCTCCACGACAAAGGAGAGCGAATCGAAAAGCACCCGGGGACCAAACTCGATGTGCAGGTCCTGGACGGCGAAGACCATTACTTCTTCAACTTGCTATTCCAGCGAGTGATGTTGGTGGCCTGTTCCTCGAAGAGGTCGGCGCAGTCATCATGCACCTCGATTGTCACAATCTTATCGCCCTGTCGGATACTGTTCACCACATCCTGATCCTCGGCTCCCAACACCTCACCAAAAATGGTGTGCTTGCCATTCAGCCAATCCGTGGGTACATGGGTGATAAAGAATTGAGAGCCGTTGGTGCCCTGCCCGGTCCACGTGCGACCTGCATTGGCCATGGCCAACAAACCGGGGCGGTCAAACTTGAGGTCGGGGCGGCACTCATCATCAAACTGATAGCCGGGCCCGCCGCAGCCGGTGCCCTGAGGGTCGCCACCCTGAATCATAAAATCGGCAATCACGCGGTGAAAGCTCAGCCCATCATAGAATCCCTTGCTTGCAAGATTCAGGAAGCTGGCGGCTGTCATCGGGGTCTTGGAGGCGAACACCGTCAATTTGATATCGCCCTTGCTCGTCTTCATCGTGATTTTTTTGTCAGTTGCCATGCGCGTACACTAACAACGACTCGTCGTAATTGCAAGCTCTAAGCTTGACATGCTTTCTTTTCACTCATTTGAAGCCCAGCGAAACGAAGCAAACCGATCCCAGCACAGCTTGGGGGACCATGAAACGTAAGCAGGATTTGCCATGATCCCTTTTGTAAAAAAGCAGCAAGCGGCGTTGAACACCCATGTTATCATTTCCGACGTATTGTGATGCTTTTTTCTTGCCATGCGGGCATCGAATCGTTAGAATGAGAGTTGTAAATTATGACCGACACCTCGCTGACATTCCATGAATTTGATGACTGTCTTTGGATTCGCTGCACCAGCCGCGGCTGCTTCATCAATAGCCCTTCCCTTAAATCTTTGGCCGATAAGTATCTGGATAAGGGCAAATCAACCATCGTGGTAGATTTGGAGGTATGTCCCGGGGTGGATTCCACCTTCATGGGTACGCTGGCCGGCTTGGCACGGCGCTGCTTGGGTAGCGGAGGAAGCTTGCAAATAGCCACCCCTACCCAACGCACACGCGCAGCCATGGAGAGCTTGGGGCTGGATATGCTGCTGGATATCGACCCGCCCGAAGCAGCATGGCAATTTTCCTTGGAGCAAAGGCGCCAAGTGCTGCAGCAAGATGAGGATGCTGCCGTGCCCGAGGAGCAAGCACTCACAGAGCTGGCTCGCACCCGCCATGTACTGGAAGCCCACAACACCTTGCGCTCCATGAATAAGAAGAATGATGAAACATTCGGCTACGTGTGCGAGACCTTGGAGGAGGACTTGCTGCGCCACTCTGCGCAGGACGACGAGGAAGAATAAATGCTGTGAGAGGAGAGGGACAGCAAGGTCTGGCGGAAGCCTACGTGGCCTTCACAGAAGCCATCTACCGCGATGGTTCGTTATCAGTGGCAGAAGATGTGAATGCTGAGTCTTCTCCGCTGCCGCCCGAGATGGAAATCCAACGGCTGTGGGCGCAGGGGCTGCTCACCGCGCAGGGTGAAACTGAACACCACGGCTGCGTGCGCGTTTTGGATGCGGGGCAATGGAACCGCGGCCCCGGTGCGGACTTTCTGCGCGCTGAGATTGAAATAGGTGGCGAGATTCGCCGGGGAGACATTGAAATAGACCCCGAAGCGCAGGATTGGGAGCGCCACGGGCACGGCGCGAACC
>Ga0233362_1000013_pt1 | contig 55428 bp, 48 predicted proteins | sample ElkDunMinimDraft_22_FD_180674 | JGI IMG/M metagenome (GOLD analysis project Ga0233362, IMG submission 180674) | Fecal eukaryotic communites from dung pellets of Tule Elk in California, USA - Elk Dung C1 | ecosystem: Host-associated > Mammals > Digestive system > Large intestine > Fecal | place... | reverse complement strand
TTCTAATAAAGGTCGAACCCATCGTTGCGCGGTCAATACAAGTGTTTGCACCAATTTCTACATTGTCTTCAATGACTACATTTCCAATTTGTGGAACTTTTATATATTCGCCTGATTCATCTTTTGCAAATCCAAAACCATCAGCACCAATAACACTACCAGCGTGAATCACGCAATTTTTTCCGATTTTACAATCTAAATACACTTTTACGCCGCTGTGTAAAGTTGTGTCATCACCAACATATGCATTATCTCCAATACAAACTTGCGGATAGAGCTGCACATTATCTCCAATCACAGCATTATCTCCAACACTAACAAATTCTGCAATATAAACATTTTTTCCAATTTTTGCACTTGGCGAAATATAAGCACGATCAGAAATTCCACTCTTTTTGCTGCGCATTTGTTGGTAAAATTCCATCAGTTTGGCAACTGCAAGATATGAATTTTGGGTGCGAATTAAGGTGGCCTTTACTGGTTTTTCAGGCACAAAATCCTGATTTACCAATACCGCAGATGCCTCAGTATCATATATATAGTTAGTATATTTAGGATTAGCTAAAAAGGTAAGTCCACCAGCAACGCCTTCTTCAATCTTACAGAAAGTATTTATAATTGTATCAGGATTTCCCTCTACGGTTGCAGAAAGCATTTCTGCGATTTGAGCGACTTTAAATTCCATAATAATTTTTTTGCAAAAATAGAAGTTTTAAGTTTACTCACTTCTTAAAAAAACTTAATTAGAGGCTTGGCCTTTTCTCTGCTTTTGAGGTTTAAAGTGGTTGATTCTTATTCCAAAATCGGAAATTCCCTGCAATTCATCCTCACGCATAGCTTGTTCTACGTAAAGGTTGTAAATACCCGTTCTTTGAAAACGAACTTGCCGCATAAGAAGAAAATTATTATCTCGAAATTCTCCTTTCCCTTTGCCATACCATTCACCATATTTGTCGCACAAAATGCACCCTAAGGTATCAGTGAAACGGGCACCGCCAGGATATTCAGTGGTGAGAAAGATGTATAAGTTCTGATATTTGTAATCAATCGTATTACGAACATCTACATAAATATCGTAATACTCCATCGAATCTTTTACTTCAAATTGGTAATGTAAAATATGATTTTTATCCCAAATTCCCTTTTCAATAGTGTCCGATTTTTCATAAAAAACATTACTATTACAAGAGGTGAAAAGTAATAAAATGCTACATATTAAAAGAGAAAATATTAATCTAAATCCATTCATAATTAAGTTGTTAGGATTTTATTTGTCCTCAATGTTTTTAAGTTCATCAAGACTATAATTTGCGCCTTCGTCAACTTTTTTAGTATTGACAACAGCAAATTCCTCAAGGGTTTCTGGTGTTTTACCGTCATTATTCATCTTGATAATTTTATTTACCTTTTCCAATGGAATAGCAAAAATAGTAGAGGTATCATTAGCGTATGAATACCAAACAATCTTTTTGAAAATGTCTATTTTGTTATAAATACCTTTTCCCTTTTGAGTTTTTAAAGTGATATTAGGATTTGGGAACTGCTTAAGCTCTTCAATATAAGTAGATTGTTCAAAATTAAGACAACATTTTAGTTTTCCGCACATCCCCGCTAATTTCTGCGGATTGAGCGAAAGTTGTTGAGTTCGTGCAGTTGTAGTGGATACCGATTGAAAGTTGGTCAGCCAAGAGGAGCAACATAACTCACGGCCACAAGAACCAATTCCACCCAAACGGGCGGCTTCTTGACGCACACCAATCTGTCGCATCTCAATTCTGATTTTAAATTGATCAGCTAAAATCTTTATCAGTTCACGAAAATCGACACGTTCTTCAGCAGAATAGTAGAAAATGGCTTTGGTTCCATCTCCTTGATATTCAACATCATTAACCTTCATTTTCAAATCTAAGTCCCAAGCAATATAACGGGAAGAAAGCATTGTTGTATGCTCCATATTCACAGTACTAATCCACTTTTCAATATCAGCAACGCGAGCATGTCTATAAAGTTTTTTCGCAACGTCTTCGGATTTTATACGTCTATTTTGTAGCTGTTTTTTCACTGCTAATCCCAACATCGAAACCACACCAATATCATGTCCCGGATTAGACTCAACCGCTACAATATCTCCTACAGAAAAGTTCCCCTCATCTGGAAGACGATAGAAATCCTTATGGCTATTTTTAAATCTCACTTCCGCAATGGGGAATGTTTTTGATGATTCACCTTCTAATTCATTTTCCCAATTATAAGTTGCTAATTTGCAGCAAGAATATTTATAATTGTCGCAATGAGATGTAGCACTATCTGGAATGCTATCTATGCCCCGAGATAGGAAAATATTTTCGGAAATCTTTTTACTTTCTGCTGATATCCCAGTACGAATGTCTAAATCCAAATATTGGTCTAGATTTTCAATCTGGGTGTGGTCTTTATCTGTAAAATTTTTAGAATTGTCGTTCATTCTGATGTAATTGTAGGTTTATAGTTTGTGTAAGAATTTGAATTATAGTTTTTTATAATAATGATGTGTGGTTGATAACTATTTTGCAAAGATATATAAAAATGCAAAGAACCTAATGTGGATTATTACATATTATATATGTATTTCTGGATTGTCGTTTCCTTCTAAATATTGTTGAAGGAAGTCAAAGAAAGATTCTTCTCGATATTCATCGTTTTTGAAAACAATATTTTTTTCTTTTACTTGCTGGTTAAATATCTCTTGCAATTCAAGGATTTCACCATAGGAAGCACTTCTTTGCGAGTTATCGTTCATTCTATCTATATTTATTGTAAATGCTTGTAGTAAAATAATTTAGAAATTATTGTTCTTTAGGTAATTTTCGTAAATGTTCAATTCCTTGCGTGCGCATCTCGGTAGCAAGTCTCTTAATATACGCTTGGTGAGTTTCAGAAACTCTTGTAAGCGGGAGACGTAAATAGTAATCAATTTTTCCTTGAACAGAAAGAAAAGTTTTAATTCCTGCTGGATTTCCCTCTTTGAAGCACGCTTGAGTAATATCCAACATACTTAAATGATATTGGCGAGCTTCAACAAATTTGTTGTCCATTGCCAAATGGACCATTTCGCTGATTTCAGCAGGGTAAGCATTGGCAACCACTGAGATTACACCATCGGCTCCAGCAGCTAAAAGCGGGAGTGTGATAGCATCGTCACCAGAAATAACAACAAAATCTTCTGGAGTTTTTTTTATGAGCCCCATAATTTGGTTCATATTTCCAGATGCCTCTTTAATACCAATAAATTTCTCATTTTCAGCTAATTGCAATACCGTTTCTATATCTATATTGCACCCTGTTCTTCCTTTGATAGAGTATAAAATTATGGGAAGAGGGGAGTGGTATGCAATGGTAGTAAAATGCTCAATCAGACCTTGTTGTGTGGGTCGATTATAAAATGGCGTTACAGAAAGAATAGCATCTACTCCTGTGAAGTCAAAGTTAGATATTTGTTCAACCACTAAGTGCGTAGAAGGACCTCCAAACCCTACAACAATAGGAACACGTTTCGCATTAACTCTAACAGCAGTTCTTACAATCTCTTGTCGTTCATCATGCGAAATATTAGGGGTTTCGCCTGTGGTACCTAAAAGCACTAAGTAGTCTATGTGGTTACAAATAATATCGTCAATAAGTCTTTCTAAAGCTAAGTAGTCAACTTTACCTTCAGAATTAAAAGGTGTTACTACGGCAACGCCAACGCCTCTAAATTTGTTACTATCTCTCATTTCCGCTAAGTTGTTCAGTGTATTTTTCAATATTTTCGAGTAGTTCCTCTTCACTTATTTTCTCACCCTCAATCAACAAATCATAAAACTCTTTATTGTAGTTGGAATTTCCTACAATAAATTTAGCCTTACACATTTGTAAGCAATATTTAATGGGAGATAACTCATTCTTAGTGAAGTCGATAAGTATATCAAAATCTTGCTTAAGGAAGTCGTTAAGTTGAGCGTGCTCTGGTTTTCCGAACCAATTTAGATGCTTGTTACAAAAATAGTCTGCAGAAAGTTGTTCTAAGCAGTAATAAGGCACAATTTTGTCATTTATATAACCTAATAACCAACCTTTTCGTCCTCGATTGTGTAATTTAGAGAGCAGAGCATAACATTTTTTGTATGAGTCCTCATCTTCAATTTGACAAATCATTGCTGCAGTTTTTGCACGTTGAAGCGAAACTAACTCTTTGTATCTCTGTCTTTTATTCTTTTTAATATAGCGATTAAGGAAAATCCTTTTTATAGTATCGGCAATCATGCTATTATACTTTTTATCAAACTACAAAAATAATAAAAATAATAATATAATATGATGTTTGATAAAAAAATCGAAAAATCTATCGTTAAAAAGTTTTTTGATTACTTGTTGTCATAAAGTTCACCCAAACGATGCAGTAGCATAAGAATGGCGTGATTTGAGGTGCGATCAATAAAGTTTTCGCGAGTAGAGGGGAAGAAGCATTTTTTAGCAATGGTTCCTGTGGAATCTGCAACAGCAATCCATACGGTGCCTACGGGCTTTTCATCGCTGCCGCCATCAGGACCTGCAACGCCAGTGGTTGCAATAGCAAAATCGGTGTTTAGTCGTTTGCGTGCGCCTTCTGCCATTTGGCGTGCCACGGTTTCACTGACGGCTCCGTACTGTTGAATATCTTGAAAGCTAACTCCTAATGTGTTGATTTTTACTTCGTTTGCATAGCAAACCACGCTACCTTTAAAATATTGGCTACTACCAGGAACTAAAGTAATTTGGTGTGCAATATTTCCCCCAGTACAACTTTCTGCAGTCGCAATAGTTTTTCCTGCTTTCTTTAACTGCTCGCCTAAAGTAATGGCAATAGAATTGGCTTCAAAACCAATAAAATGCTCTTGGGTTAGTTGTAAAAGTTTCTCTTTTTGAATATCTATTTCGTTGTTTATAAGCTCTTTATTTGTACCTTTGGCGGTAAGTCTTAACCGTAAAACGCCTGCTTGTGGCAAGTAGGCTAACTTGATAAAAGAGGGAAGTTGCGCCTCAAAATCCTCCAACTTATCAGATAGAAAACTCTCTCCAATTCCACCGTAAAGAAGCGTGCGATGTTCAATGGCTTCAACCTGAAAATGTTGTGTCATTATTTGGATAACTTCAGGCATCATTTTACGCATTTCAAAAGGAACTCCTGGCATCGAAAATAGGAGTTTTCCCTCTTTTTCAAAGCACATGCCGGGAGCGGTTCCAACAGGATTATGAATCACTTGACATTTGTCGGGAACCAATGCTTGCGCCTGATTAGTTTCTGTAAATTCGTAACCTTTAAGAGCAAACATCTTTTCAATGTGGTGATAAACAGAATCGTTCATAACCAATTGTGAATCAAAAATTTCTGCTAAAACTTTCTTGGTAATATCATCTTTTGTAGGACCTAAACCTCCCGTAATAATCACGATGTTTGCGTTTTGCAGAGCTTCGGTAACCGATTTGCGAATTTCATTACCTGAGTCGCCAATAACCGATATGCGTATAACGTCAAAGCCGGCGCTGTTGAGCATTTTCGACATCTCTGCAGCATTAGTATTAACAACTTGTCCGATAAGGAGTTCGTCTCCAATATTCATAATTTCTACTTTTGCCATAATAAATTGAATAGAAAATTAACGTAACGTATTGACAGCCTGAGGAGTCCAATTTTGTAAAAACTCTTTCACTTTTGTTGTACTATAACCTTTATCTTGTTCTAAATAAGCAGAATTTTGGATATGAATAGGCTTTCCTTTTTCATCGATAATGACAAAAACTGGAAATCCAAATCGTCCTGGATTGCCAAGAAATTTCATAGCTTCAGGATTCTTATTATCGCGTGACCAGTTGACGTGAATATACACGAAATTACTATCCATTATGGGTTTAATAATGGTATCGTTTTCCACGAAAGAAGCAAAGCGGATACACCAAGGACACCAATTGCCGCCCACTTGACAAAAAACATATTTTCCTTCTGCTTGTGCTTCTGCAACGGCAGTCTGAATTTGTTTCATTGCATCGATAGTTTCATCATAGATTTTCGGTTTTGTGTTCTCTTGCGCAAAAAGTGTTGTAGAAGAGAATAAAAACATGACAAACAAAAATTTTATCTTACTGATTTTCATAATTTTATATTTGTTTAATTTCAATTAATAGAGGATTGCAAAGGTATAATAAAAAAGTTTTTTTGCAGAAAATAGTTCATACTTTATCTTCGCGTGACGATAAGAGGGAATGACGTTTGGTTGGGGTGCGCGTGCGTGAGGGATTGCAGCGGTTATGAGCGCCGCTTTTAGAACTTAGAATCAAGAATTTAGAAGTTGATATGGAATTTTGATAAATTTGTGAGCGAGAGAAAGAGGCGCGAAATTTGAGCGGAAAGCCCGACGGCGAAGTGCGGAGGATTGTGCGGGGGAAAATGAGCCGGCACGCCCAAATAACACATTTCATTAAAGAAGATAAACAATAATGTAAGCTTGTTTGTCGTTAATTTTGCTGTTAAACTGAAAATTATGAGTACAAAAATATTATGGGCTGATGATGAGATCGATTTGTTAAAACCTCACATCATTTTTTTGAAGAACAAAGGTTACGAAGTTATTCCGGTGGTGAGTGGTAATGAAGCCATAGATGCACTTCAGCAACAGCACGTTGATATAATCTTTTTGGACGAAAATATGCCAGGAATGAGTGGGATTGAAACGATGAAAATTATCAAAACTATCGATTCTCATATTCCTATTGTGATGATTACGAAGAGTGAAGAGGAGCATATTATGGAAGATGCAATCGGCTCAAATATAGCTGATTATCTTATAAAACCAGTAAATCCCAATCAGATTTTGCTTTGTCTGAAAAAAAATATTGAAAACAAGAAAATTGTTACCGAAAAAAGCACAATAGACTATCAGCAAGCATTTCGTGATATTTCGATGAGAATTTCTGATAATTTATCATCTCACGAGTGGGAACTTCTATATAAAGAGTTGGTTTATTGGGAGTTAAAGTTAGAAGAAGTTGAAGATACAGGAATTAGCGATATTTTGAGTGAACAGAAGTATGAAGCCAATAAAGCGTTCTCAAAATTTGTTATAAAAAACTACAAAGATTGGTTAACCAATAGCAGTTCGGATCGTCCTGAACTTTCGCATACTATATTGAAAAACAAGCTTTTCCCACTAATAAATGATAACAATCCGCTCTTTTTGTTTGTAATTGACAACTTACGTTACGACCAATGGCGTGCGCTATTGCCCTACATTAACGATTACTATCGGGTTGAGAGTGACGACACTTACTATAGTATTCTTCCGACAGCCACACACTATGCCAGAAATGCGCTATTTTCGGGACTTTTACCTTCAGAAATTCAGAAAAAATATCCGCAAATGTGGTTAGGAGAAAATGATGAAGGCAGTAAAAACCAATTTGAACAGCCGTTGTTAAATGAATATCTAAAACGTTATGGCAAAAACATAAAAACCTCCTTCTCCAAGATTTTAAATGTAGAATTTGGAAAGAAGATTTTTGACAATATTCATCAAATGATGAATAATCAACTGAATGTTATTGTCTTTAACTTTGTGGATATGCTTTCACACGCACGCACCGAAGTTGACTTGATTCGTGAACTTGCAGAAGATGAAAAATCTTACCGTAGCGTAACGGCTTCATGGTTTAAGAACTCCATCTTTTTTGACATGATTAAATATCTATCTTCTAAGAAAATACCTATCATTATTACTACAGATCACGGCACCATAAAGATACAAAAATCGATTAAAGTAGTTGGCGATAAAAATATTAATGCCAACTTACGATATAAAGTAGGAAGAACTTTGGATTATCCTGCTAATCAAGTATTTGAGATGAAGAATCCGGAAGAATTTTTCTTACCTAAAGAGGGAGTTACCCATCGATACATATTTGCTTCCAACTCTGATTTCTTTGCTTATCCCAACAACTACAATCAATACGTCAATTACTACAAAAACACTTTCCAGCATGGTGGAATTTCGATGGAAGAGATAATAATTCCGTTTATCCGACTCTCTGCCAAGTAGTTCCATTGTGCGGAGTAAAACTCTTGCACTATGATGACTGAAAAACAAGCAACAGGCAAATTTGGAGAAGATTTTGCTGTAGATTATTTAATTTCAAATGGTTACAATATTTTAGACACCAATTGGAGATTTGGTCAATTGGAGATTGATATTGTGGCGCAGAAAGGTGATTTTATCATTTTTTGCGAAGTAAAAACCAGGAAAAATGCCAACTTTGGTTCTCCAGAGAACTTTGTTACACCATTAAAACAGCGCAATATAATTCGTGCAGCGCATCACTATATCAGCGCAAAAAACATCAGTTTAGAGGCGCGATTTGATATTATTGCCATCACGCAAACGAAAGAAGCTCCTACGTTGAATCATATTGAGGGTGCATACGCTCCCCGATGGCGTTAGGCGAACCATTTCCGACGTATCATTTCTGTTTTGTGCAAAGATATTACAATAATTTTTGCACAATGCTGAAGTATTGTCTTTAAAATACATATTATATTGTTGATAGATAATGTTTTATATCTTTATTATAAGAGTGAGTTTTCGTAAAAAAATGGAATTTTAGTTTCTAAAAAATCACTATCTTTGCAGATTAATTCGTATAATAAACAAAGATAAAAATATGAAAAGAATTACGCTGATTCTCGTCGCAATTTTAATGACAACGACCCTTTTTGCACAAACCCAACGGATGCGTGCGATGATTGATTTCAAGACCTTCGCTACGGATAAACTTGAGCCCTACATTGAATTTATTTTTTATGTTGGGGGTAAGAGTGTGAATTACGTACCTACGGATGGTGGAAAATTTAACGCAGAGGTGATGATTAGTGCAGAAGTGAAAAAGCAAGATTCTGTAGTTGCTGCGCTGCGCTATGTATTAGTAAGCGATAATTTTGAGGATTCTGTTAAAGCCACGAAACCTGATTTTAGTGACATTCGTAACCTTCAGGTTCCTAATGGAAATTATGAAATCTATTTCTATATGACTGATTTACACGGAAATGGAGACACATTGCGTTATATTGACAATGTAGTTGTAAACTTCCCAGAAGACGCCGTTAGTATGTCGCAAATCTCGCTTTTAAGTGATGTAAAGTACGCTCAACCTGATGATTTTTACGTAAAATATAATTATGCACTCACTCCAATTTTTCATGATTATGTTCCTGAGTCAATTTACGCATTGTCCTACATTTTAGAAATTTATAATACAGATAAAGCGGTAGGGCCAAACGAAGAGTTGGGATTGCGCACATATATTCAAGGACTTGATGGAAAGGTGGTTACCCTTCCGGGGTTGTTGCAAGAAAAAACTTTCAAAACCGCTCCAGTTTCCGTATTAATGAATCAATTTGCCATCTACAATCTTCCTTCGGGTAACTATTTTATGGTGGCAGAAGTTTTTAAGGGCGAAACTATTTATGCTCAAGAGAAAACATTCTTCCAACGCAGCAATCCTGGTCTCGAACTTGTACTTGCTGATTATACCCGAATGGAGGTTGAAAGAACTTTTGTAGAAAATATTAAGGATACAGCTCAGTTAATAGATTATGTAAGTAGTTTATTTCCAATATCTTCAATGATGGAACAAGAGTTTCTTTCTAAGAGAATGAAAAATGTACCTTTTGACCAACTACAACGATTCTTCTACTATTTCTGGGTATCGAGAGCACCTGAAAATCCAGAAAAAGCTTGGAATGAGTATAATGAAAAGGTAAAATTGGTAAATAAAACATACGGAAACAAAGTAATTCGTGGCTATCTAACCGACAGAGGACGTGTTTACTTACGCTATGGTGCACCCAATACCATTTACGAATCCCCGTACGACTCCCATTCTTACCCATACGAAATCTGGCATTACTACTACTTGGAAGATCAATCTAACGTTAAATTTATCTTCTACAATACAGACCTAGTTTCTAACGACTATGAATTATTACACTCCGATAAATTTGGTGAATATCATGATAGCGCTTGGCAATCTAAGCTAACCTTGCGAAAAACTACCCCTATTTACAACTTTGACGTAAATGAAAGTGAAGATTATTGGGGAAATCACACTAAAGAGGATTGGAAATACCTTAAATAACTGTAATGAAGAGAATTATCGATATTTTCGCTTCGGCTTTTATGCTGATTCTTTTATTTCCTTTCGGTCTCGTTATCGCGCTGCTTATTGCGTGTGACTCTCGCGGTGGCGTTTTTTATCTCCAAAGTAGGGTAGGACGTTATAATCGTGATTTTACGCTCTATAAATTTAGAACCATGCGTACGGACGCCGACCGATTGGGCTTGCTAACCGTAGGCGCACGCGATCCTCGTGTTACTCGTGTGGGATATTATTTGCGCAAATATAAAATTGATGAACTACCTCAGTTGCTGAATATCTTATCGGGTGATATGAGTTTTGTGGGGCCTCGTCCTGAAGTGCGAAAATATGTTGACCTATATAACAATGAGCAGAAAAAAGTGCTTTCTGTACGCCCAGGATTGACCGATTACGCATCTATTGCATATATTAATGAAAATGAAATATTGGAAAAAGCTAATGATAAGGAGCAAACGTACATCAATGAAATTATGCCTGAAAAGATTAAATTAAATATGAAATTTATTCAGAATCCATCTCTATATCAATATTTTAAAATAATCTTTTTGACTATTAAATCCATTTTTATATAATGAAATATCTGCTACGTTCTTTTCTATTTTTGCTAACATTTGCCGTTTTCCCATTTTTGCACGCCCAAGACACAACCTATGTGCGTCAAATAATTCAAAAACTCTCAGCTCCCAAAATGCATGGACGTTGGATTGCACATAATGGGGACAGTATAGCGGCTGATTTTATCCGCCAAGAGTTTATTGATAACGGAATTCAGCCTATTGGCACCGATTACTATCAACATTTTGAAACTATTGGCTACGCAATGGAGCAAAATCCGATTCTGAAAATTGATGGTAAAGAGTTGAAATTGTACCAAGACTACAACTTCCCATTCTCTGTTCAAAACACAAAAGGGAAATTTCCTATTATTATTGGGGATTTGGAACTTTTTGATTATGACAAAGATGATTACCATTGTCAGGAGAAACGTTGGAAGAAATTTCGTAAGAAACATAGCAAGCAACTTTCAGAAGCCTATATTTGGTTCGATATGAGTCAATTATCTAAAATGGATACAAAAAAGCAGAAACGGATTCAAGCTAATATCAATGCGTTACAATGGCAAGAAAAGAATCGATACGCTTTTAAAGGAATTATTATTGGGGTAGAAAATCTGCCTACTTTTGGTGTAAGTTATATGGGCAAACCAAATTTTGCATTACTTTATGTAAAATCCAGTGTTTTAGATAGAAAAAGTAGTTCTATTGAGGTAAATTTGCCCAATCAAGTTTGCAAACATGAAACGCAAAATGTGTGTGGGATTGTGCGAGGAATTGCTGTTCCAGATAGCTTTTTAGTTTTTACTGCACACTACGATCATTTAGGAGCGTTAGGCGATTACTATTTTCCTGGCGCACATGACAACGCTTCGGGAACCGCACTCGTTTTGGACTTAGCACGTCATTTCAAACAAAATCCTCATCGTTATTCTACTGTATTTCTACTTTTTACGGGAGAAGAGGCAGGACTACTTGGCTCATCAATCTTTGCTAATAATGCCAAAATTCCTCTTAAAAAGGTGGTTCAACTCATCAATTTTGACCTTAGTTGTGGCGGCGATGATGGCATTATGCTTGTTAATGGACGCGATAGTTTGAACTTGCCTTTTACCTCTCACTTAGAACAGCTAAATTCTAAAAATCAGAGAATAAAAGAGATTCGATATAGAAATAATGCACCCAACAGCGACCACTATCCTTTTACAGAACAGAATGTTCCGGCTTTCTTTGTTTATACCTTAGGCGGATTTGCTGCACAAGTGCATCACGGTACCGACAATTGTACCGCTTGTAAGTTAGAACATTATCCTGAAATATTTAAACTTTTTTGGGAGAGTTCACGAAATTTTATGAAGAAAAGATAGTTATTATGTTATATATTGTTCCAACCCCCATCGGAAATCTTGAAGATATCACATTGCGCGCTTTGAACATTCTCAAATCTGTTGATTTTATTTTATGTGAAGATACGCGAACAACACGTAACCTATTAAAACACTATGAGATAGAAAAGGAATGTTACGCATACCATATTCATAACGAACATCAACAGGTTGCCAATTATGTTGCAATGATAAAAGGTGCGCAAAACGTAGCGCTTACTTCAGATGCAGGCACGCCTGCTATTTCAGACCCAGGTTATCTACTTGTGCGTGAGTGTATTGCTAACAACGTAGAGGTGCAATGTCTTCCTGGAGCAACAGCTTTAATTCCAGCGGTTGTCAATTCAGGTTTACCTTGCGACAAGTTCTATTTTCATGGATTTATTCCGCATAAAAAAGGGAAAGAATCCACGCTGCGAGCTATTGCGCAGCGTGAAGAAACCTCAATATTTTATGAGTCTCCATACCGCGTAGTAAAAACATTAGAGATGATGCTACAAATTTTTGGAGAAGAGAGGCAAATTTGTGTATCTCGCGAAATTTCAAAACTATATGAGGAAAATTTTCGCGGAACAATTCCTGAAGTATTGGAGCACTTTAACAAAAATGGCGTAAAAGGTGAGTTCGTATTTGTTGTTGCAGGCATAGATTCTAAATCAAATTCCGAATCATGAAAAAAATAATTTCTTCTGTATGTAAAATACTGATAACAGGTATATTTACTTTCTTTTTTACCTCTTCAATTTTCGCACAAATTCCTCCCGGATATTACCAAAATGCTTCTGGAAAATCTGGAATGCAACTACTAAACTCTATTACAGAAATTATTGATAACCATCATGTTATGTCCTACTCTGACTTGTGGAGTTGTTTCCTACTTACCGATACAATAGGAGAGGGGCAAATTTGGGATATTTACACCTCCTTTGGAGATGGAACTTCCGAAAATCCACTTTTTTGGAGTGAAGATCAATGTGTGAGCGTTAGTGCGCAGGAAGGTGATTGTTACAATCGCGAACATCTGTTCTGTCAAAGTTGGTTTGGCTCAACGCAAGAAGCTCCTTATTCCGATTTATTTCATATCTATCCTGTTGATGGATTGGTAAATACAGTTAGAAACAATAACCCTTTTGGAGTTGTTGAAAATCCCTTGCGAATCTTTACTAATGGTTCTAAATATGGTTTAAATACTTTCCCCGGTGCACCAAATGAATCCGCTTTTGAGCCCATTGATGCATATAAAGGAGATATTGCGCGAAGTTTTTTCTATATGTTTGCTCGTTATCAGAATGAAGATGCAAATTTCTCATATTCCTCAATGACTTCGGGGGCAAAACTCAAACCTTGGGCACTAAATATGCTGATGCAATGGCATTTACAAGACCCCGTTTCTCCAAAAGAACAAGCACGAAATGCAGCTGTATATCTATTCCAGCACAATAGAAATCCCTTTATAGATTATCCCGAATTGGTAAACAAAATCTGGGGAACAGATTCTGTTAATCCGTTTGTAATTCCGATAGAATCGATTCCACCTAAAGTGTATGTATCTCATTTTTCGTTAGTTGATAATTTTACTGCAAAATTAGTATTTAGTGAATCCGTTAATAAATTTTGTGCGGAAAATTTACAAAATTACGAATTAGGAGGTTCTGTATCCGTGATAAATGCTGATTACGTAAACGACACTGTAACCCTTTCGTTGAGTGGAACTTTTTTGCAAAATGCCTATTATTATCTAAGTGTTAGGAATATTTTGGGTGAAAATCAGCTTTTTATGAACGACACACTAATTCCATTTCTATATAATTTCCCAATTTCTCAAACATTAATAGCGGCGTGGACTTTTGATAATCTTCCCGAGAAACCCAATACTCCGACAACGATTCCTGCGAATTTGGCATCGATGTCTGCCAATATTTGGGGTAATGGAGAGTGGGGAAGCAGTGCTTTTATAACAGAAACTACTGGAAATGAGTTGAGTGCTCTTACGGGAACCACTTTGGGCGATCCGCGACAAACTAATGGATACGCTGGCAAAGCACTTACATTTAGTAACGTCTCCGCAAATAATAAATCTTTTGTATTAAACTTCTCTACACAAGGATTTTATGATATTTCATTAACATTTGCTTTGCGACGAAGTGGGACTGGCTTTAAAAATTTGACTTGGTCGTGGAGTATTGATGGTGTAAATTACGCACCTTTACAAAATGGTGTTTTACAAATTGTTGGCGATGGTGAATACAGAATTTCAGGTTTAGACTTACGACATCTTTCAGAAGTTGATAACTGCAACAACATCTATCTTCGTGCTCAACTATCAGGAGCGACCTCGGCTACTGGTAATCTACGAATTGACAATATCATCGCTTATGGCTCTGATATGGTGGATATTATAGAAACTGAAAATGCTAAAAATATCTGGTCAGTATATCCTAACCCAACAAAAAAATGGATGATTGTAGAGATTTTAGATGAAAAATTGATAAATCTAATAGAAACAGAAAAGTTTGAAGTTCAGTTGCTGAGTGCGCAAGGAAAAATTTTGAAAAAAGAAAATTTGCAAAGAAAAATACTAAAAATTGACTTAGATAATTATCAATCAGGTGTTTATTTCATTTGTCTAATGGACAAAAATGGTCAGAGAAGAACTACTCAGAAATTGATTATTCAATAACAAAAACGATGAGATTACTCTTTAAGGAAAATGAAAATATCAACTATGCGCAATATGAGTTTCCTTATTGCGTATATGCTATTAAAGAGGGAAACGATTTGTACACTGATATTTACAAGCAAGGTTTCTTGCCTTATACCGGTGATTTTTCTGTTAGTGACGAGATTTTCTATCTCGCTCGAAGCATTCGGATTCCATTAGCGGGTAAAACATTTTCCTACAAACAGAACAATGTTTTTAATAATTTTGAACAGATTTTCGATACCGCTCAATTACGTTTTGAATTAGTAGAAAAAGAGTTGCTGATGGGAAATATAGAATTTCGAAAGTGGTGCTTGGAAAATGCAAAAAATCAATTTCTTACTGAAGAACGGTTAGATTATATTCTAACTCGGAACTATCTAAAAAAGATTTTGCTTTTTTATGCAGGCAAAGAACTTCTGGCTTACATCTTTATCATCTCGGAGAATTCGATGTTACATCTATGGTATTCTTTTTACAATTTAAAGAAAAATCTGAATAATTTGGGCAAATGGGTAATTCTCAACGTAATAAAATGGTGTAAAGAACAAGGATATGAGTATTTTTATATAGGAACTTGTTATTCAAGCAGTGCTTTTTATAAACTCACATTAAGTCCTGATTCTGAATATTTTACAGGTTCTGGTTGGAGTTCAGATATTAGCAAACTCAAACATCATCTTTTGGAAGGAAAAAAGTAGAGATTTGTGCATTCTTGAGTTCCCATTGCGTTTATTACTTTGTGCAGAAGGTAGTAATGAACAGATAGAACTGCTTCCGTTAGAAGATTCTGGTATCAAAGCAGCACAAACTATACAGAATTACCGCCCATAGAATTGTTACAAGAGTAGCTCCTAATGCAGATATTTACACTTCGATACAGGTAAATCAATTGCTCCTCATCAACCGATAAATCTCATACAGCGAAATTATACTAACCATCCCAAACTTCATCCACTTCACGATTTTATCATACTGAAATAGTTTAGATATGTGAACGAGTAAAGAATTCTAAACGCCAATGATTACCCTCAAGATCGTCGTATTCGTATATCAACTCTTTGAGTGATAGTTTTTTAACTTTAGCAACGTAGTGGTACTCATTAGCCATAAACATAAAATGAATATCTAATTCGCCGTTCCTCTTATTCACAAAATACCAACTACCTGCTGGCGATTCTCTCTGCAATCCATTATGAATAGCCGTTACCGTTAAGGTTCCCTCACCAAAAAAAGCGTAGTAAGACCCTGGCCGATTGTAGTCAATTGTTGTTTCTTTAGTTACCTCTTCGCCATTGCAATAACTATAGCCCAATTGCCAATAACCCGTAATACGAGTTTCAATGTCGTTAAAACTAATAAATGGTCCTTCGGGAAATCTGCATCCACAAAGTAAAACCGCAACCGTAATTATCAAGAATATTTTTTTCATCTTCACTTTTTTAGCTCCGCAAAGATATGTTTTTTTTATTTTTGCACCAAATTTTAAAGATGAAAATTTTAGATACCATTTGTGCTTTGTCCACGCCCCCCGGAATAGGGGCAATTGCTGTAATTCGCGTTTCAGGAAATCACGCTTTTGATATTGTAAGTTCTTTATTTAGAAATAGTTCTAAATTTTTAGAACAGCCTGCTAATTATGCAAAATTTTTAAGCATTTATGAATCAGACCGCATGATTGACCAAACGGTTGTTGTAAAATTTGTCGCTCCACATTCCTATACTGGTGAGGATTTGGTAGAGATTTCTTGTCATGGCTCGCAATATATTCAGCAGAAAATTTTGGAACTTTTGCTAAAAAATGGTGCAAGAATGGCAAACCCTGGCGAATTTTCAATGCGCGCTTTTTTAAATAACAAGCTAGACTTGCCCCAAACGGAAGCTGTAGCCGATTTGATAGAATCACAGTCTGAAATGGCACATAAATTAGCTGTAGGTCAATTGAAAGGAGGATTTTCGTCAACAATAAGCAATTTGCGAGCACAATTTGTGGAATTAGCCGCACTTTTAGAACTTGAATTGGATTTTAGTGAGGAAGATTTAGAATTTGTAGATAGAACGCATTTGCTAACCTTGTTGGCAACTCTGAAACAGGAAGTTTCATCGTTAGTACGCTCATTTAAATGGGGAAATAATATCAAGAATGGAATTCCTGTGGCAATTGTGGGTAAACCCAACGTAGGTAAATCAACGTTGTTGAATGCTCTACTGAACGAAGAACGTGCCATTGTCTCCCATATTCCAGGAACAACTCGCGATACAATTGAGGATACAATGACGATTCAAGGCGTCAATTTCCGTTTCGTCGATACTGCTGGTATCCGCAATTCAGAAGATGTAATTGAAAGTCTGGGTATTGATCGCACATTTGCAGCGATAGAAAAAGCGGAAATAATTCTCTTTATGGTGGATATTTCTCAAACCTCAATCCAAGAAATTCAATCTGAAATTGAAATATTAAAATCTAAAATCGATATTAAAGAGAAGAATATCATCTTGTTAGCCAATAAGATAGATAAATCAGAAAGTTTAAACAGAGAAAAACTTCAAGAGCAGAAGATAATTTACCTTTCTGCAAAAGCTGGAACAAATGTAGAACAAGTAAAAGAAAGATTGGTAAATTATGTAAGCGAGCATAAAATTATTGATAATGCACTACTTACCAATGTTAGACATTACGATATTTTCCTAAAAATTGCAGATGAAATTGTACGTTTGGAAGATGGTTTTGCACAACAACTTCCGACAGACATCTTGGCAATACACCTCAATACAATTTTACATTTTTTAGGCGAAATTACGGGTGAAGTGACTACTGATGAGATTTTGAACGATATTTTTGGAAAATTCTGTATCGGAAAATAAATCAATAAGTTGCACCTCTTTTTTGATTAAGCACTACTTTAGTTGTGTGATTACTTTTTGTAGCAACATAAGAAACCGAGATCCATTGCCGCCATCCATTTGTACATGATGGTATTGGAATGAAATAGGAAGTTCTGTCTTAAACCAATGTTTGCGGAATCGTCCCCACATTACCATCGGGTTGCAAAATTTATCGGAATATTGGTTGATAATAGAATCTATTTCTGTTTGAATTAAAGCAGAAGTGCCAATAATCATGCAATCCTCCAAGAAAAAACTTGCACATTCGGCAGAAACTCTTTGGGTCAATGTAAGATAGTCGTTGTAAAATTGCCTAATATCTTCGTTGAACGAAATGTCGCACGAACTCAATCCTCCCTTGCAGTTGCTAACAATTACATTGATAGCTATATGGTCATATTGAAATAATTTGCCCTGTTCTGGAAGTAGATAAAACTCCTCCATCTGACTAGCAGCTTTGCCAATACACCAGCAAATCAGCGCATTAGGTTTTATTCCAGATCGCTTACTAAATTTCACAATTGGGCTGACATCAAAGCGCTTGGTCAAAGTAACCATAGGCATTGGAGAAGTAATCCACAAGTCAAAGGCTTCGGATCGTTTTGTTGTATGCGGGTCTATTTCTCTTTTCATTTAGATTATGTTTAATTTCAATGTCTGGTTTGAGAATTGGCCAATGTAGAATTCTCGGTTGCAAAATTACACAATTATCGTTTATGCCCATTTTGAAAGGGAGGTGAGATTTGATTTGCATCTTTCAGTAAAAAATATTAATTTTGCCAATAATTTTTTACCTAAAAAGAGTATTCTGTATGAAAAAGATTTTTTTTACGATTTTAGTAGTTATTACCACAACTTTTACAAGTTGCATTACCGTAGCTGAAGACTCAAAAGAGTTGGAGAAAAAAGTCCAACAGCTGGAAAAAGATGTTGCAGAATTGCAAAAAGCCGTTGGAGTCACCACAAGTTCTGACACTTTAGCGACATCGAAAAAACAGAAAGATTCTGAACAACAATCCCCAAGTGAAGAAAGTAAAAAATCGGCACAAGAAAATACAAAATCGGTTGAAACTCAAGCCATAGAAGCCGTAAAATATTGTCTTAAAATGTATTGTCCGAAAGATACTTATAATGACATTCGCTCCGTTCCTAAATCAGATGGCACAATTGACGTTATTATAGATTTTAAAAGCCCCATAGGATCTCCCACCACCTATAATGTATCTGTTTATAAGGGAAATGAATACAAAATTAATAGTATTAGTGGGATACATGGACAATTTCCACACAGAGAAAAGTTTCCTATGAGATAGCTTTTGAAATTCTATCCATGAGTAATATCTTATCGTACTTTGGAACCTAATTCAAAGTACGTTTTTTTATGGAAAAAATCGTGAAAATTCGCTATTTTTGCCAAAAATATTTTTACGATGAGAATTGCAATTTTATCCCTTTTCTGGTTGGCATTTTGTCTTCCTATTTTCGCACAAACTATTGATAATGAACAAGATTTTGACGGTGCAAATTGTACAAGCATTATGGTTGGCAAAAAGGCATCGGCAGATGGTTCTGTAATTGTTTCGCACACTTGTGATGGTCGCTATCGCACATGGATGACCATTGAGCCTGCACAAAACCATAAGGCAGGAGCGCTTCATAAGGTTTACAAAGGCACTATGCAAACTGCTTTTCCTACAGATACACATGGAGTTAAGTTAGCTGGAGAGATTCCTCAAGTTGCGCACACTTACGCCTATTTAAACACCGCATATCCTTGCTTGAACGAAAAGCAGTTGGCGATAGGTGAGACCACCTTTTCTGGACCAGATACTTTGGTAAATGAGAAGGGAATGTTTATGATTGAGGAGTTAGAGAGAATTGCGCTAATGCGTTGTACAACAGCACGAGAAGCCGTACAATTGATTGGTGATTTGGTACAACAATATGGTTATGGAGATGGTGGCGAGTGCATTACAATTGCAGACAAAAAAGAGATTTGGCAGATGGAGATTTTAGGCGAAGGACCAGATAAAATTGGTGGTATTTGGGCTGCACAACGGATTCCTGATAATCACGTGGGAGTTTCTGCTAACATTCCTCGCATCGGAAAAATGCAACGTGATAATCCTGAGTATTTTATGGCTTCCGATAATGTAGAAGCCGTTGCATTAAAATATGGTCTTTGGGACGGAAAAGAGCCATTCGTTTTCTGGAAAGCGTTTAATAGTTCATACGCAAACGGAAAGAACTTCCGCGAGCGTGAGTTTTTCATTTTGAGCGCATTAGCGCCATCACTGAAGCTCTCAATGGAGATGGATGAACTTCCATTCTCTGTGAAACCGGACAGCAATGTGAATGTACTGAAAGTGATTGAACTTTTCCGTAGCACATACGAAGGTACCGATATGGATATGTTGAAAAATCTAAAAATTGTCAAGAAAGTGAAGAACGAAGACGGCACTTTCCGCAACGACACAATCCTGAGTCCGATTGCTAATCCTTGGATGACAACCAATGCTTTAAATACTTATAATTTCTTGTCAGACAATGCAGTAACATTTCAAAGGACAGTGTCTGTAGCATGGTGTTCCTATTCACACGTAATTCAACTACGCGATTGGCTTCCAGATGCTATTGGTGGTGTTTGCTGGATTTCAGTTGATAATCCTGCTGAAAGTCCACGCATTCCAATTTTCTGTGGTAACAGCGAACTTCCAGAAGCGTTCAATTTCTGTGGACAACGTAAGTTTAACGAAAATGCAATTTTGTGGTATTATCGTCCAGCGAATAAGTTAGCAACATTAGCTTGGAAAAATACACGTAAAGAGATAGAGAAAAATGTTGCACATTTCGAACAGAAATTAACAACAGACTTACCAAACTTGGAAAAGTCAGTTGTAGAAATGCAGGGTAAAACTACAAAAATAAATCGATTATTAAATCAGTACACTTCTGATTTTGTGGAAGATACTCGCAAATGTTGGAAAGATATGGAAGAAAAATTTTGGGTTAGATTTGGATTAGGTTTTTAACAAATCTCGTCCAGAGATTTTCAAAACTTTTCTTTACTTTTGCGGGCTAAAAATATGAGAAAAATAATTGAATTAATACAGAGGTTAGTAACGCCCCAATTTATCCGTTTTGTATTCGTTGCAATACTTAATACGGCTTTTGGTTGGTGTGTTTATGCGCTTTTGCTAACGCTTATGAATGCGTTAGGAATGGCAAAACCGTACGTTCTTGCTTCGTTATTTGGCACTATTATTAGTGTGCTTTTTAATTTTAAAACATACGGTCATATTGTTTTCAGAAATAAAAGTAACAAACTGATATTCAAATTTATACTCGTATATGTCTTTAACTATTTTTTGAACATTGGCGGTATTGCTATGTTAGAAAATATAGGAATAAACAACTATTTAGCAGGAGCCATAACCGCCATACCTGTTGGTTTTATTGGGTATTTTTTGAATAAATTCTTTGTTTATAATCAAAAAGAAACTTCTACTGAAATCAAAACCTCTCAATATGAAAACTAATTTCACATTTTTAATTTTACTTCTCTATGCGATGGTATTTTCATCTTGTTCGCAAGCTGAAAAAACAAAATCGATGAATAATGCTGAAGTAGATGTAAAAAGGATACTTGAACTCATACCTATTGGCATTGAGGAAGATACGTTGGAAGTACATTGGCATCCAAAGGTCACCAACACTCAAAAAGATGTGATTTACGACATTATTCATCGTCTAATTTTAGTAGAAGGCGGAACATTTACTATGGGGTGCAATGATTGCGAATCCTATATGGGACCAGCCCACGAGGTTACTGTTAACACGTTCTATATCTATAAGTTTGAAATTATGCAACGCTATTGGTATGAACTTCAGCAACTTGACCCAACAAAATTCTCACGCCAAGATCATCCTGTAGTGAATGTCAGTTGGAATGATTGTCAGCAATTTATTCAATGTTTGAACGACTTAACTGGTTTATCATTCCGTTTACCAACAGAAGCAGAGTGGGAATTTGCTGCGCGAGGTGGAAATTTGTCAAAAAACTATCTCTATTCTGGCAGTGATAGCATAAAGAAAGTTGGTTGGTTCGTTGATAATTCTTTTAATCAAACACATTCTATTACCACAATGAGTCCTAATGAATTGGGAATTTATAATATGAGTGGAAATGTATGGGAATGGTGTTTGGATTGGTATGCTCCCTACACTGCAGAATTACAAGTAAATCCCACTGGTCCTGAAAATGGAAGCGCAAAAGTGTATCGTGGAGGTAGCTATATGGATGTGGCTTCCTACCTACGTATAGAAAATAGGAATTCGGGAATACCTGATTATAAGATGAATAACTTAGGCTTCCGTATAGTTTTAGAGAAATAGTGATGAAAGGGGTTATTACAAAAACTACAGGATTATGGTATGTTGTGCGAGGCGAAGACGGGAATACTTACAATTGTCGTTTGAGGGGAAAATTTAGAATACAAGGAATCAAAAATACTAACCCTGCCGTTGTTGGCGACAATATTACATTTCTTATTGAGCAAGATGGTGTAGGGTATATTACCGAAATAGAGAAACGGAAAAACTATATTGACCGAAAATCCACTAAACTTTCAAAAATCAGTCACATTATTGCAGCCAATATTGATATTGCCTTTTTGGTTATCACTGTATCAGAACCTAGAACATCGTTAGGATTTATAGACAGATTTTTGGTTGCAGCTGAAGGTTTTCGTATTCCTACTTGCATTGTAATTAACAAGATGGACCTCTATTCTGATGTAGAATTAGAATTGGCAGAAGAATATACAAACTTGTATAAATCAATAGGTTATGAAGTAATTCACACATCAGTAGTGGAGGGTAGGGGAATGGAAGAGTTAAAATTACGGATGCAGGGTAAAGTCTCCCTACTGAGCGGTCATTCTGGTGTTGGAAAATCAGCAATTGTAAACTATATTCAGCCAGATTTACAAGTAAAAATTGGTGAGATTTCAAGAGTTCACAATAAAGGGAAACATACTACAACTTTTGCACAAATGTTTCCGTTAGATATGGGCGGCTATATCATTGATACTCCTGGAATTAAGGAATTTGGATTGATTCAATATTCAAAAGAGGAAGTTCGGGACTATTTTCCTGAAATTCGAGCTTTCAACAATTGTTGTAAATTTGCCAATTGCTTGCATCAGCACGAACCTGCCTGCCAAGTGATAAAAGCTGTTGAGGATGGTAAAATTCCGATTTCACGCTATCAAAACTATTTGGCAATTCTTGCAGATGACGATATGCAAATCGAAGATTGGAAATTGAGATAAAGGATTGATATAGATACACTTAAATTAGTTTATTTAAAGTATTTTTATTCTAAATCTAAGTGTTTTATACTGTCTTTATCTACTTTTTTATCTCCCCAGATCTCACGGGTCATTTTTAAAACTTCGCTGTAAGTCATTTTATCTGTCTGCTCTAAAATTCGTTGTACAAAAAGACACTGACGTACATCGGCTTCGTTATTAACAACTGATTCCGCCAATGCTTTGCACGACTGATACCCGCAGATTCTACAATCAACCTGAGGTAAATCTTGCGTAATTTCATAAACTTTTTTCATCTTTCGCATTGCGACGGCAATATTGTCATCCAATTTATCCATTGAGCGTGGCTCAATTTTTTCAGCGACAATATGTTCAAGCAGATAATCTTTATAGTTGAAAATTTTATTTTCATCAGCCGTTACCGATTCTGGTTTAGATTGTGCTCTTTTCTTTTGTCGTTCAGTAATCAAGAATCGATTTCCCGCACACAAAATTCCACCCGCACAGCTTTCGTCACACGCGCGTAACTCTAGAAAATCAATATCTGTAATATCCTCATTCTCAACCTTTTCTAAAAACTCACTCACATTATAAATCTCATCAATAGCCAAATTCCTTCCCATTGGAATTCCATTAACTTCTCCTCCTGTAAGTGACCAAAGTAAGCTACCTTTTGAGATAGGATGGAAGTCAAATTCATCTTCACGAATTTGATATAATCCTTGTTTGATAACTCGGAAAACCTTGTTGTAGAGATAGTTCATATTGATAACACCATCAATTACAGATTTTTCTTCGCCAACAGGACTTTTGATAGCAGCAATTTTTGCAGCGCAAGGGGAAACATAAAAAATACCAATATCTTCCAATGGAACTCCGTGTTCGGTAAGCACTTTCTTTATGTAGTGCGCTGTCATATCTAACGGTGGTTTTATTAATAGAAGATTATCTGTAAGTGATGGATATTTAACTTGAATAAGACGTACAATAGCGGGACAGAAAGATGAAATAATCGGTTTATCACGATTTTCATCTTGAACTTTATTAATTAATTCCTCCTTGATAATATCAGCACTTTTTTCAACCTCATATACATATTTAAAGCCTAGATGATAAATTGCCGAAAGAATTGCGCGTTGACTAATTCGTTCTGGAAATTGCGCACTAAAGATAGAAGGTAACAAGATGACAGGGCATTTATAGTTGTAAATAGTCTGAAAGTCATCTTGTTCTATGTATATCGAGTTCGTTGGGCAAACGATATAACATTTGCCACAATCAATACATCGGTTGTTATTCAGAATTGGTTTTCCTTGACTAATATGTATTGCGCCTGTAGGACAAACACTTGTACAATGTGAACATCCGATACAAAGATCATCGTTAAATTTTAGTGCGTGGTGAAAATTTTCCATACTAAAAATAGTTGATAATTTCTACAGTAGTTCCAACACCAACGGTGGAGTTAATCGTTAATTTATCTGTATTAGATTCAATATTTGGTAAACCCATACCTGCGCCAAATCCCATTTCACGAACTTTAGGCGAAGCTGTAGAGTAACCTTTTTGCATCGCTTTATTGATATCGGGAATACCATCACCTTCATCTTCCAGCTTGATATAAATCTTCTCCTCATCAATATCTATAGTGATAACACCTCGCCGTGCGTGAGCGACAATATTCACTTCTGCTTCGTAAAGAGCTACAACTGTGCGTTTTATAATTGCAGGATTCACTCCAATTTGTTTAAGCATTTTTTTTACCGTGCTTGAAACAATGCCTGCATTTGTAAAATCGCCACCTTCAACATTAAATGTAAAATTCATAAGTTCTCATTTGATTAATATACGGGTAATAATCCGGCAGCATAAAGAACCCCACTAGTACGATACATTGAATAATCTGTTTCAAGAAGTGTCATACCATGTTCTTCTGCTAACTCTTTCATTTCAGGAGTAACTTTTTTTCCACGAACAAAAAGAATAACGTAAATATCTGACATTTCGCAAGTTCTAATAGTTTGGATATTTGCTAATCCTGTTATCAGCAACAGATTTTTATCTGTTTCAATAGTTAAAACATCGCTCATAAGGTCGGAAGCAAAGACTTGCTCTACTTCCTGTTGAGCAGGAATTTTACCTGTAATAACTTTAGCATTTGCGTTTTGTACAATCTCTTCAATGGTCATTTTAAATATTTTATGTTGTGAACTATTTTTCGTTAATTTGCTCTTCAATCATTTCGCGAAGATACTGAATAATTTCTGGCTCTTGAATTGAAACACCATCTAATGCTTCATTAACTTCATCTGTATCAAATAGATAATCTATCTTATCATTTTTATAATGAAAAATAAATCGGATAGTAGGGTAGGCTGAAGCAGTGAGAACAACCGTCCCAGCAAGGTCGCCCATAGGTGGTCTATCAATATGACTGAGCCCGAAAATTGCGGTAACCTCTGTTCCTTTACCAACTTCTGAGTGAATTTGGAGAGAACCACCCGTAAGCTCTGCATTTTGTTTCAGCAAAGGAATTCCTAACCCCACTTTTCGTGTTGTTCTGGTCGTAAAAAAGGGATTGATAACGTTACTTACCATTTCTGGACTCATTCCGCAGCCATTATCGATAAATTGTAATGTAAGTGTATCATTTTCAGGATTTTCAATAACTCTCAATGTAATTTCAGTCGCTTGTGCGCGAGTGGAGTTTTGGAGAATATCCATTATATGCATTGATAAATCTTTCATATTCAATAAATTATTGTAAAAAGACCCCTCTTCCTTCTTTTCCGTGCAACGCCATTCGAATCTCTTCAAAACTACGTGTTTTTAGTTCAAAAAAGCAGGTAGCAGTGCCAATAGAGTCGGGGAGATGTGCATCTGAACTTCTGATAAAAGTTTTGTTTTTCAAGTATTTATGTTGTTTTAATAAAACCTCCTTATCTCCATGTCCAGAAATTTCGACTGCATCATATTGTAAATCAAACGGAATGAAACCTAATTGAGAAATCACACTTGTTTTGCTTTTGTCGATATGAGCAGGAATAAAAATTCCTTCGAGTTCCATCACTTTATTTGCAATTGTCTCTATATCAACATCTAAACCAGAAGTGAGTAGGCGAGGTTCTTCGTAAACAATATTCATATCAGCATCAATTTGCACTTGGTCACCAAAAAAATCAGGGGAATTGGGTATATTGGGCAAATGAGCGTCTAAGTATTCTTGGAAGAGATCTAATTTTTCATGATTAGGAAAGAAAGCCAAGCAATGCGCTTCCTCGTGTGTCGTAACTTCAGCACCACATAAGACGAAAATATTGCGATTTTTGGAGTAGTGTTCTGCTAAACGACAATGGCGCGTGCTATTATGGTCCGTAATTCCAATGATGTCGATTCCTTTTTGAAGAGCACGTTCAATGATATATTCGGGCGTCATATCCAAATCGCCGCATGGCGATAGGAGAGTGTGGTTGTGTAAATCTGCCTTATATCTAATCAAAATACTGATATTTAATTGATTAATTGATATATCTTACCAACGGTTTCAAATGTTTCCTCTTTAGTGCCTAAAAGCACAATTCCTTCCTCTTTAGCTTGTTCTAAAGCATCAGGTTCTGGCTTACTATCTTTCACTAAAACAACAGCAGCTAACTCCTTTAATGATGCGATTGCAATAACATTTTTATGTGTTTGAAGTGTAATCCAAACATTTCCTTCTTGCGCAAATCCCATAACATCGCTCAATAAATCAGAAGCGTAACCGCCTTCAATTTCTCTATCTAAATTTTCTTCACCACAAAAAATTGTCAAGTTTAATTTTTCTGCTAATTCTTTTACTGTCATACTATTTTTTCTGTATTAATTACTTTTTTTCCTCAATAACGATTATCACAATTTTATCGCTGTATGTAATTTCCTATAATATATATTATGTTAAATAGGATATTCTAAAACTATATAAATTAAGTATTTTAAAGTGTTTTTGGTTTTTTTAAGAGATATCGGAATCTCAAGCCAATAACGCCCATAATAGCTTCTTTAAAAATTCCAGCGCTCATTTTGGAAGTACCTTCAGTTCTATCTGTAAATGTAATCGGAACCTCAACAACTTTAAACTTAAGTTTCAGGAAAGTATATTTCATTTCAATTTGAAATCCATAACCAACGTGGTGAATTTGAGAAAGATCCACTGTTTTCAAGGCAGATGCTCTGTAACAAATAAATCCTGCAGTTGTATCGTGGATTGGAATCCACAATATGCTGCGTACATAGACAGAACCATAATACGAGATCATTCGACGAGAACGAGGCCAATTCACAACCTGACCGCCTTTGCAGTAACGAGATCCCACAGCTAAATCGGCATTTTGGTCTATGCAAGCTTGATACAAACGATTGATATCATTAGGGTTATGAGAAAAATCGGCGTCCATTTCAAAGATAAAATCGTAGTTATGTGTCAATGCCCATTGGAAACCATGAATATACGCTTTTCCTAAACCGTTTTTTTGCGTTCTAATCTCTAAAAACAATTTATCAGGGAATTCAGCAAGCAGACCTTTTACGATTTCAGAAGTTCCATCGGGAGAACTATCATCAACCACTAAGATATGCACATCTGCAACAGAAAATGTGTAGCGAATAATCTTTTCTATATTTTCCTTTTCGTTGTAAGTTGGAATAATGACAAGTTTTTTGTCCATCATTGTAATATTAAGTTATTATTTTTCGAGAACAATATAAACAGGAAGGTGATCGCTATATCCTCCTTGGTAAGTTCCTGCAGCATAAGTTCTAAAGGGATAACCAGCGAATGATCCTGTTTTGGTAAACATAAATTTCTTTGAGAATATTTGTGTTAGTGCATATTTATAATTATTTTGGGGTGCTAGCACTAGGTTTGCTGATATTATAATTTGATCGAGCATATCCCAACTATCTTGGTAAGCATACGATCCCAAACCTTTTTGGTACAAAGCAGCCATTGGATTAAAAATATCACCAGGTTTTACATCTTTGATTTTATTTACAGGTTTCAATGCTTGAGAAAAACTCTTTGCATTAGGATTATCGTTAAAGTCACCCATAATCACAATATTAGCATTGGGATTTATAGCAAAAAGTGAATCAACAATAGAGCGTGTAAGTTGTGCAGCCGCAATACGGAGCGGAAGACTTCGTGCCTCCCCTCCCCTTTTTGATGGCCAGTGATTAACGATAAAATTCACTGTATCAGTATTATCCAAAATTCCAGTAAGCACCACTTGGTCTCTAGTAATAAAATAAGGTTTTTCAGGAATTACTAAACGGTGAGCATTTAGTGCAAGCATCTCAAAACGTTCACTTTGATAAATAAAAGCGACATCCACACCTCGTAAATCGGGAGAATCGTGATGTGCAACTTTGAATTTGTACGGCAATAACTCAGGTTGCTGCGTCAAATCCTGCAAAACCGTAGCATTCTCAATTTCAGATACACCTAAAACGACAGGACAACCTTCCTCTTTTCCAATCAGCGAGATTACTTGTGCTAAATTATGCAACTTCCGAGAATAACGTTCTCCAGTCCATTGGTAACTACCTTCTGGAAGAAATTCCTCATCGTTTTTATTCGGATCATTAATTGTATCAAACAGATTTTCAACATTATAAAATGCGATAACTGCTTTTTGAGTATTCTGAGAAAAGAGAATTCCAATGTAAAATATGGATAAAAATAGAAGAAATATTTTTTTCATAAGCAAGAAAGTAGAATATTTTGCAAAATTACGAAAAAAAAGGAAATGTTTCAACTTAATTTTTCGTAAAAATAAAACTAAAATATTTTTCAAAACAACAATCGTTTTTTTTAATTTCTCATATTTTTATAAGAGTTGTAGATTGATAAAAATGTGTAACTTTGCAACCCATAAAAAAAGACAGATTTTTAACATAACACATTGATATTAAATAGAATTCTAATTCATAAAAGCAGACAAAATATATTTATATGAAACAACGACTAATCTTTACATTATGTTTATTATTAATACTTGGAAATATTTTTTCACAAACAGATACGACACAACATTCCGGCGTTGAGGAGATGATTTCGGACAATTCCAACGAAAATTTAAGTGAAGACCAAGATGATGATGAAGGAATTTCTGGGAATAACATTCCAGGATTACTTCATTCCTCACGAGATGTATATACCAACAACACCTCCTACACCTTCAGTATTGCCTATTTCCGTCCGCGCGGTTTAGATAATCGCTATCAAAGTTTATGTTTGAATGGCTTTATGATGAACAATATGATTACAGGTCGTCCATCGTTTTCACAATGGGGTGGTTTAAATCACTTTTTCCGTTATCCCGAGAATGTATTGGGAATGAATCCTGCGGGTTTTACTTTTGGTAACATTGGAGGTGCTATTGATTACAATTTGCGCGCTTCATCATTTCGCAAACAAGTACGCGCAGGCTATTCTATTTCTAATCGATCTTATAATCATCGTTTTATTGCTTCCATTGCTTCAGGAATCTCTCCTAAAGGTTGGTCATTTGCTGCTCAACTTTCTACCCGTTTTGGTAGTGAACTTGCGTACGTAAAAGGGACTTCATACACAGGATTCAGTTACTTTGTCGGTGCAGAGAAACGCTTCAACAAAGCGCACGCATTAAGTTTGACCGCTTTTGGAGCGCAAACCACACGTGGAATGCAAGGAAATTCTGTCAACGAAGTTTACGAACTTCTCGACGACCCATATTACAATCCTAATTGGGGCTGGTACCAAGGCAAACGCCGCAACGCACGCGTTCGCGACACCCACGAACCCGTAATTATGTTGAGCCACTTCTTCACCCCAGAAAACAACCGTTTGGTCATCAATACAACTTTGGCAACCACTTTCGGACATAAAAACACCACCTCTCTTAACTGGTACGATGCTCCAGATCCTCGTCCCGATTATTACCGCTATCTTCCAAGTTATCAAATTGTTGATGGTGTAATTTCTGATCTATATTATGATTGCCAAAATTCTTGGCTAACAGATGAATCTTTCCGTCAGATTAATTGGGATAAACTTTATAATGTAAACCAATTGGCAGATCTTCAAGGCAAAAGAGCTCAATATATGATTGAAAGCCGCAATATCACACACTTCCAATTGGGAGGTGCTACTAACCTTACTTACGACATAAACGATAATATTCAATTGGCTGCAGGTCTGGACATTAGAGGATACAATCAGCGAAATTACAAAACCATTGACGATATGTTAGGAGGGGCATATTGGTTAGATGTAGATAAATATTCTGAAGGAGAATTTCCAGATTCATTATCAGTAATTTACAACGATTTAAACAATATGAACGACACCTTACACGAGGGTGATGTGTTTGGTTATGATTATGATTTAACACTCTACTCACAAAAAGCATGGGCAACCATGAGTTTCAAATATAGCATTATAGATTTTCACATAGGTGCTAATATCGGAGCTGTTGAGATGTGGCGTACAGGTAATATGAAAAACGGACGTTTTGCCAACGATTCCTATGGGAAATCTGAAACACGCGCTTTTCTGGAAACAGGTGCAAAAGCGGGAATTACATACAAAATTTCTGGTCGTAACTATTTAGTATTGAACGGACAATTTATGCAAGAAGCACCAGGTATTCTCAACGCTTTTCTCGCTTCTCGTATCCGTAATACATATATTAACGACCTTGATGAGCAAAAATCAGTTAGTGCTGATTTTTCATACATCATGAAGTATCCTCGTATCAAACTCAGGTTGACTGGATATTTTACACAACTATTTGATTTAACAAAACTTATCAGCTTCTACCACGACGATTATTCTTCGATGGTAAACTATGCAATGACGCACATTAATCAACGCCATTTGGGAGTTGAATTAGGTGCTGAGGTAAAACTTTCTTCAATGTTCTCTCTCGTTTTGGCAGGTAATTATGGCGATTATCGATATAGTAACAATGCTTCCGTTTATATGAATGCTGAAAATGGCTACGACATTTTAGGCAACGGAGGCGCTGACCAACGCCAAACCGTATATTGGAAAAACTACCACGTTGCAGGAACTCCACAAGTGGCGTCAACTATCGGTTTAAAATTCAACCATAACTATTGGTGGGTAAACATCAATGCCAACTATTTCGACAAAATCTACTGCGATTTAAATCCTGAAAGAAGAACTATCAATGCTACAGGAACTCTCGATCTTAACAACCCTGCAGACAATGAATTATATCACCAAATTGTAGATCAAACACGTCTAAAAGGTCAATTTACTTTGGATATTTCTGTAAGCAAAAGTTGGAAAATAAAAAATACCACTTTAGGATTTAACATCAGTGTCAACAATATCACTAACAACAGAAATTTGGTAACTACAGCATGGGAACAATATCGTTTTGACTTTAGAGAAAACAATGTCAATAAGTTCCAAAATAAATATTATTATGCTTTAGGAACTACATTCTATGCAGGCATTAATTTTTCTTTTTAATAAATTGAAATTTGAAAGTTATGAAGAAAATCAATATAAAATTTTTCGCACTAATCTTAGGATTAGCAATCGTTTTATCCTCTTGTTTCCAAACCGAAGAAATTCCTTTAATGGTTTACGATGGAAAGGCTACTCATAATATTGAAGATCTTTTTGCACTTCACAATTTAGGTACAGATGCAACACTAATTACCGATTCCATCGTTATCTCAGGAGTTGTGGTTTCAACTGATGAATTTGGAAGTTGCTACAAAGAAATTTACATTCAAGATTCAACTGGTGGCATCAGTATTAAGACTGCCAATTCTGCTTATTTTCACAAATACAGAATGGGACAACGAGTTTTTGTAAACTGCAAAGACCTTTATTTAGGCGGATATATTGCTAATAATGGTTCAACGGGCTGGTACCAATTGGGGTTATGGGGAAATGGTGAGTTGCAATATCTTCCAACCAATTACGACCAAAAGCATATTTTCCGCTCAGGTATTCCAGAAGCCGTACCCACCCCAAAAGATATTACGAATGCATCTCAAATTACAGAAAGCGATTTTCACACCTTGGTGCGATTAGTGAATTGCCAGTTCGTCGATGCAAATGGTGTCAACACGTACTATGATCCCTCACAAGGTTATTCCGCAACCTCTCGAAATCTCAAGCTACAATCTGGTTCAAAAGAGGTGATTGTAAGAACTAGCCAATATGCTGATTTTGCATTAAATATACTTCCTGATGGTAAAATTAACGTTACGGGAATTTTAACAAAATATGGTGGAGATTATCAATTAGTAATTCGAGACATTAAAGATGTTGCTTCTGAAACTATCTGCCAATATAACATGAACAGCAATCCTTTTGATAACGGCTGGACAACAATATGCAAATCAGGTAGTAATTGGAACTATAATTCTCAGTATAAAATTATCTCAATTACTGGAAATGCAAGCGAACAAACCGATGCTTGGTTTATCTCCCCTACCCTCAACTTCTCTCATCTTGACAATGTAAATATCCTACTTACTTCACAGAATTTTAATAGTTTAGCTACTCAGGAAAATCTTAAACTTCATATTTCTACCGATAATGGTATCACCTGGACAGAAGTATCAATCCCTACAATTTCTGGCGATATGGCCACTATTTCTGTAGAACTTCCAGAACTTGCAACTACCACACAACAACTTAAAGTTGCATTTCAATACTATGACAATCAACCATCTACATGGTCAATTCAAGATATAACCTTCAAAACCACATTATAATTATGAAAACTACATATATTAATATAAGGAACATTATTATTATTTTTGCAGTAGCAATTTTCTTTATGGGCTGCAACAATTGGGAAGAGCCCGAATTTCAAGCACCACAATATGTAGGGCCCGCACCTAATAAAACAATTAAGGAATTGTTGGACCGACACGTGAACGTTGGAAGTTACGTTTTAGATTCTATCTGCAGCTATACCGATACCTTTATTGTTGATGGTATCGTTGTCAGCACAGACGAAGGGGGAAACTACTATAAATCTTTAGTAATTCAAGATGAAACAGGTGCTATTGAAATTCAATTAGACCAAAACGGAATACACAACTATTACCCAATCGGACAGAGAGTTGTACTAGATTGTAGAGGATTGATTATTGGAGACTACCACAACAAATTCCAAGTGGGATGGGAGTATGAAACCTATAGTGTAGGTCGAATCAATAGTATGTGTATTGGCGATTACTTATATGCAGATGGAGTTCCTTCACTAGATAGTCTTCCAGAACCTTTAACAGTTGACCAAATCGATTTTACATCTTATAATGATGTAGGAAAATTGGTAAAGTTGGAAAATTGTCAATTTGCAGAAGAATCTTGGGGTAAACCATTTTCATACAACGACTTTACTACAGAGCATGAATTGATTGTTCCTGGGGTTTCCTCTCCTATCATTGTCAGAACTTCCAATTATGCTAAATTTAGAAGCACTCCCGTTCCTTCTAGCGTTGGAACTTTATATGGAATACTTTCTATCTACAACTCTTCTTATCAATTGATGATTAGAACAAAAGATGACATCCAATTTGAGCAAGACAACAATACAAGTAATGAAACTTTCTACAATCACAGTTTTAGTGAAAATTCTTTAGTTTCTGAAGGTTGGAGTGTATATCCTGAAAATAGCAATTACAAGTGGAGATATATTCCACAAAGTGGTTACGAAGGAATGTATCACCAATATAATCAGATGGAGCTTGCTATGGACGATTGGCTAATCTCTCCTGTAATTGAAGTGGAATCAACGGCAAATCTTGCATTACGATTGCTTCACAAAATTGAGTTTATGGGCTTGCAAGATTACTACCAAGTTTATTACACAACCCAAGTTGATGGAGAATTTAACGAAACAAATTGGCATCCTTTGGCGCCGATTAGCGTATTTCCACTACAATTTTCATATAGTAATGCATTAAATTTATCCTCAATTCCAAATAATAGATTTAGAATTGCTATCCGATATAACAACCAAGGCGGAAATTTCTCCTCCGAATGGACAATTAAAAATATTGAGATTTTTAAACAGAACTAAAAAACACTAAATAATGGAAATCAAATTAAATTCAATTCCTGAAGCTATTGAAGATTTTAAAGCTGGAAAATTCCTCATTGTTGTTGATGATGAAGACCGCGAAAATGAAGGTGATTTTATCATTGCAGCAGAAAAGATAACACCTGAAAAGGTGAATTTCATGCTACAATACGGACGTGGCGTACTTTGTACTCCAATAACTGAAACACGTGCCAGAGAACTAAATTTGGATATGCAAGTGCAAGACAATACCTCTTTATTGGGAACTCCATTTACAGTTACCGTTGACCTTTTGGGGAACGGTTGTACAACTGGTGTGTCGATGCACGACCGTGCTGCCACCATTAAAGCATTAGCAGATCCCAACTTAAAAGCGGAAGACTTGGGACGTCCAGGGCACGTGAATCCATTGCGCGCGCGCGATGGCGGAGTTTTGGTGCGCGCAGGCCATACTGAAGCAAGTATCGATTTGGCAAGACTTGCAGGAGTCTATCCTGCTTGCGCACTCATCGAAATCATAAATCCTGATGGCACAATGGCGCGCTTGCCTCAATTAATGGAGGTGGCTAAACAATTCGATATGAAAATCATCTCTATTAGAGATTTAATTGCATATCGTGTTGAAACAGAAACCCTTATACGAAAAGAACAAGAAGTAAATCTGCCTACTGAATGGGGAAATTTCCGTTTAATTGCTTATACGCAACTCAACAACAACCTTACCCATTTGGCATTAGTGAAAGGAACTTGGGAACCTGGTGAAGAAATTTTGGCACGCGTACACTCCTCTTGCGTTACTGGTGATATTTTTGGTTCCTGCAAATGTGATTGCGGAGAACAACTTCATACATCTATGCAAATGGTTAACGAAGCCGGAAAAGGTCTTGTGTTGTATATGAACCAAGAAGGACGTGGTATAGGATTGATTAACAAGCTGAAAGCTTATCATTTACAAGAGTTGGGACGCGATACTGTACAAGCAAACCTTGACCTCGGATTTCGCGCTGACGAACGTGATTATGGTATCGGAGCACAAATCTTAAAAGACTTAAATGCAACAAAACTAAAACTGATTACCAATAACCCAACTAAACGCGTGGGATTGAGTGGTCATGGCATCGAGATTGTAGAAACAGTCCCAATAATCATTCCTCCCAAACCTGAAAATGAGTTCTACCTCAAAACCAAACAGATTAAAATGGGACACAATTTAAAATTCTAACTTTAACAAAAAAACTCCGAGATTTTCGGAGTTTTTTGTTAAAATAATTGTACATAACTGATGGATGGACACAAATGGCAACTATTCTGCTTACATCTAAGTTTTATCGGTTGGTGGTTACTTTGTATCTTAACTTTAGGAATTGGAACGCTATGGCTTGCTCCATATATCCAAAATTCAACAGCAGCATTTTATGAAGATTTGAAGAATCAATTTGATTCTGCCGAAACCCCAACTGCAGAAGTGATTTAAATAGAAGATATTTATTCTTAAATAATCAACCTCGCTAAATCAACAACTAAATTTTGGCGAGGTTTTTTATTTCTATCTATCTCAATAAAAAAGTCCTGATTATAAAACCAGGACTTAAAGACTATGTTTGTGAGTTATTATAAGTTTTCCAAAATAAAGTTGGTAAGTTTTGTATAAAGATGAAAACGAGTATTTCCTCCGTAGATAAAGTGGTTCTTATTAGGATAGAAAAATTGATCGTATTGTTTTTCGGCTTTATTAAGTTGCGTTACCAAGTCGATAGCATTTTGGAAATGAACATTATCATCTGCTGTACCATGAACTAATAGATAATTACCCTCTAACTGATGTGCGAAGAAACAGGGTGAGTTATCATCATAACCTGATGGATTATCTTGTGGCTTTTGCAAGAAGCGTTCTGTATAAATATTGTCGTAATAGCGCCAATTGGTTACAGGAGCAACCGCCATTGCCATTTTGAAAACTCCTTCACCTTTAAACATCGCTAAAGAAGAGAGATAGCCGCCAAAGCTCCAACCCCAAATTCCAATTCGGTTACCATCAATGTAAGGTAATGTTTTGAGGTAATTGGCAGTAGCAATCTGATCAATTGCTTCTAATTTACCCATCTGCTTGTAAATAGCTTTCTTGAAAGCATCTCCCCTACCTGCAGTTCCACGACCATCAACACAAACTACGATATAACCTTTTTGCGCCAACATTTGATACCAAGCATGGTCATTGCCACGGAAATATGAATTGTTAACCTCCTGAGAACCTGGACCACCATATACATACATCAAAACTGGGTATTTTTTATTCGCATCAAAATTTGCTGGCTTAATCATCCAACCATACAACTCAATATTCTCAGGTGTGCGAAATGTAAAATGTTCTTTCGGAACAAAGCCAAACGCCTCAATGGTAGCTTTAAATGCTGCATTGTCTTCCAAAGTGTAAAGTTTTTTACCTGTATTGTCATAAATAGCATACACATTCGGCGTATTTGATGTAGAATAATCGTTGAGATAGTAATGTGAATTAGTAGTAAATTCAGGAGAATTCCAACCCGTACCATCTGTTAACATCTTTTTCTTTTTTCCTTTAAAATCAATAGAATAGATATCTTGATTTAAAGGACTAGTTTCATTAGAAAGATAGTAGATAATACCTTTTTTCAAATCGATAGAAGCAATATTTTTCACTTCATAATCACCTTGTGTCAATTGCTGAATTTGACCATCGAAAGATACTTTATAGATATGATTAAAACCACTTCTCTCTGAGGTTAAAATCATCGAATTGTTATCTGGAAGGAAGTAATAATCGTGCGTAACATCTAACCACGCCTCATTTTTATCTACAAAAACCACATCCATTTGGGTAGTTGTTGTATTGTAGCGATAGAATGTTAATTCATTTTGTAATCTATTTAATTTCAATACTATCAAATCATTAGAATTTGGCAACCAATACAAACGAGGGTAGTAACAATCTGGATTTTCATCTACTTTGACATCGCAATTTTTACCTGTTTTTAAATCAAAAATCTTTACAGAAACTACAGAATTATCTTCTCCAGCTTTTGGATATTTATAGCGATATTCTTCAGGATAAAGTTCACCCCACATTGTCATAGAGAACTCTTTTACAGCACTTTCATCAAAACGAAGGTAGGAAATTTTAGAACCATCAGGAGACCACCAGAAACTTACCGACATATCCAATTCTTCCTCATATACCCAATCTGCAAATCCATTAAGGATATGATTTTGTAAACCATCAGTAGTAATTTGTACCTCTTTTTCTGTTTGTAAATCAAAATAGAAGATATTATAATCTTTCACATAAGCCACTTTAGAACCATCAGGAGAAAAAGTAGCATAACTTATTTTTTTATCTTTAGAGATAGTATATAACTCCTTGGTATTCAAATCATAAACATAATAAAATGCTTTAGAAGAACGGCGATAGATACTTTCCACTTTTTCTGCAAAAAGGATTTTAGTTTCAGAATCATCAAATTGATATTTTCTGATTTTTTTCAAGTTAAGAGTTTGATTTGAAGCTTTTAAAAGCTCTTCATTTTGAAGTATTATTCCAACCTTTTCACCTGTTTTAAAACTAAATTTTTCAATTGCATTTTCAGTTTTTACAGTATAGAAATCGCCATTAGGCATAGTAGCAAAACCCGGAACAGAAGCCGGGTAGAAGGTGTAGTTTTTCCAAATTTCTTCAAGCGTAATCTCTTTCTTTTGTGCAAACGAAAATGTAATTACACCTATCAGTGCCACAATAATTAAAAATACTCTCTTCATATTCGATTATCTTTTAATAATTTTCTTAACAACATTTCCTTTTTCTGTAACGATATTAATAAAATATACGCCTGCTGAAAGTTCATCCATATCCACCATTACTTGAGTTGCATCTACAGCAAAGGTATTCATACTTTGGCCGAAAGCTGAATAAATAGCAATATTCTGCATCATCACATCACCGCAGTTTATCCAAAGTTGATTATCTACTGGATTTGGATAAATAGAGATGATTGCGTCAAGATACTCTTCGATGCTCACCTGAACCTGAAGTTCTGCTATTTCACTATTTTGCATACCCTCTTTCACCGCAATTGCTTTAACAGTCCAGTTACCCTCTACAAGATCAAAATCACCAGTGTAAAGGTTTGATGTTTCATCAGGTGTTGTGCCATCCAAAGTGTAATAAATTTGAGCTTCATCAGTAGCACAAGTAATAGAAACAGTTTCAGTTCCTACAAGTGTAATAATAGGAGTTTCTACCTGTTCAAGGATAATGACTTGAATATCAGCATTGTTACGTGGTGCAATTTGAATTATATCGTTGTAAATAAGCACAAAACCAGTTAAATCCGCGTGCGTTCCTTGTGGAATAGTCATTGACAAATTTTTGAAGTAGCTACGACAAGCCATTGTTTCGTCTCCGTGCATAAAATTAATGGTAGAAGCCTGTTCGTCAACAAAGCTACCGCCTTCAAAAACGACATCTTCCAATTTCACAAGTTTACTCTCAAAGGCTTCATAATTTTCACCTATTTCAAACGCTGAAGTTACTGTTGGAGAAACTGTTCCAATATTTCCGTCTGCTTCTGGGAAGTCTCTTACAGGAATCATCTCAGAAAGGTTATTATACAATTTATAGGTTCCATAAACGCCACCGCGGATAACATCCCCTTCATTATAATTACCCGAAATAATTGGCGCATTGTCATATACTAATAAACTTCCGGTACTATCTTGTAAGAAGATATTGGCACCATTTTTATATACGAAAATCAAATCTCCTGTCAATTCATAAACTGTATTATTGGTTTCGCTGTTAGCCGCTTTAAATGCAGCAATATTAGCAACGGGTACAGGGAAATTGTATGTTGCAGAAACCACAGCACTTGGCATTAAGTCCGCCTTAAATGCTTTCGCTTTTATTGTTGTAGTTTGAGAAACCATAAATGGGACAGTATAAAGTGTTGATAATGAATCTGGTTCTGTTCCATCAGTGGTGTAATAGATTTGTGCATCTTCGGTAGCGCAGGTAATAGAAACCTCTGTAGGTTCGAAAACATTTCCACTATTAGGTGCAATCACTGGATTTTGTACCAACGAGAATTCCATATCAGGAAAACCATATACACAAACGCTATCGATGATAAGACGTGATGTTGATGTAGGCACTTCTGTTGGAAGAACAAGATCGAATTTTAGACGAACAAAGTCAAACGCAGCATCTTCACTAATGGTATATTCATATTGTGCAGCATTGCTCGTTAAATCATAAACGACAGGTGTAGAATAGATATTTCCACCATCCGTAGAATGAGAAACTGCAACTTTCAAACCATTAGTATTTTTTGCATAGAAAGTAACTCGGCTTGCATGTGCCAAGTCGAAATTTGTGTACGCATAACCTAAAGAGTTTGGTGTTGATGTGTACCATCTCATTTGAAGCGAAGATGCGTCAGTAATGTAGCATCTTCTGGACCATTATAAACCGCTTCTACATTGTTATAGGTTTGACTTGTAACAAAACCTTCAGAGACTTCAAATCCTGTAGCATAGATAATTGTATCTGTTAAAACAGGAACAAAAATTGTATAAGTTGCTGATGTGGTTGCACTATGGTCCCAACCCGTTTTGTACGCAATAGCTTCAATATTATAAACTCCTTCAGTATTTAATACGAAAGGTGAATTGTAGGTTAACGTATCTCCATTGTTGATTGTGTAGCGGATTTCAGCATCAGCGTCAGCGCAAGCTATTGTCACTGTAATAGCAGTGTCAGTAGTTCCTGTTGCAGGTGTGAAAGTTGGCGCTGGTAAAGTTGCAATACCGACAAGCGCTACCGTTTGGCTTAGGCTTCCGCTTGAAACCGTAACATTACAAGAAGCAGATGTTAACGCATCAAAAGTAACTGTTATGGTTGAAACCCCATTAGTAGGTGCAAGTTGAGTATCTGAAATTGTAAAATGTTCATTATCAGAAACCAATGTAATAGAATCTGTAAGATGAGCTGCACTGATAGTCAAAATAGCTGTATTATTTTGCGCATTTAATGTTGTTGTTGATGCTGCAACAGCCAAAATAGGTGTATTACTGATGGTGTAATGTGCTTCTGCAACTTCACTACTATTCCACATATCTTTAAAAGCTTTGGCCTTGATGATTGTAGTTGTTGTAAGTTGAATTGGATTTTCATAAAGTGCTGAAGTAGAAGTTGGGTCATCACCATTAAGTGTGTATCTAATTTCAGCATTTTCAGTTTCGCAAGCCAAAGTAACAGTAACGCTATCGGCAAACACAACACTTTCTGTTGCGGTTCCTCCCATTGGAGTAAATATTGGTGTAGAAACTGTTGGAATGAAGATAGTTACCAATTGTGAAGCCACTGAGCTCACATTACCATCAACAACAGCAATTGCATTGATGGTTGTAGTGCTGTTTACGGTAAACGGAGCTGTATATGTGATTGTTGATGCAGAAGTCGTATCTGGTTCACTACCATCAATAGTATAATAAATTTCAGCATTTACATCATTATGAGTAATAGAAACTTGAGCAGAGAAAAGATAAGCACCATTATCAGCAGAGTCTCCAGAAATAGTAAATTCAGGAGCTTCGATATTACCATCAAAATTGAAATCTGCTTCTGTACGAGGGAAGATTTCACGTTTTGTATTGTACGTTGATACAAAGCCAGTTACACTAATATTTTCATATACATTACCGGGTTGTAAAAGCTCGCTATTGTAAATATTTTCAAGAGTACGGAAACGGTCATAAATTTCAATTGAATCTGTACCATTATTAATTCTTAAAACCAATCCACCTTCACTATTGGCAGAAACCCTCAATTCTACATTTTGGAATGTAACTAATTTAGATTCATATTGTTCGTAGTTGGTTACAATATCATTGATAGTAGCAATTTCAGGAGTAACGATACCCGTATTTGTGGTTGAAGCAGGCATATCCATAAGCGGTTTGAACTCAATTTGACCATAGTAGTTATCAAAAGAACCAATAATTCCACCGCTAATCACATCACCTTCGGTGTAATTATGAGATAGAATTCCAGTATTATCATACACCATCATATAGCCAGAATTATCTTTTAGATAGGTGTAATAGGTGCTATTTGAAGCGGTTTGAGCATTTCCTTCAGGAGCAGAACCACTATAGAAAACGAAAGTAAGATCGCCCGTAATTCTGTAAACCTCTCCATTATTACCATTAGCTTTAAATGCTGCAATATTAGCAACTTCGTAAGGAAAAACATACTCGTTTGTTGTAATGAGACTAGGCGAACTTCCAGCTGCGTATGCAATTGCCTTTACAATAACATTATATCCAGCAGTGTCATATTGTCCAACAGGATTATTAGGATTTGCTAATCTGATAGGAGAAGTGTATAAAGTTGATGTTGAATCAGGGTTTGTACCATCTAAAGTGTAATAGATGGAAGCACCAGATGTCTCAGAGGTTAAAGAGACTTCTGTCAGTGAAGTACGGATCCCTCCTTCAGGAGTAGCAATAGGAGCAGCAGCCATTGTACCAGAAGGACCAGATGTTTTGTAAAAAATAGTCATTGTTTTCACGCGAACTTGTTGGGTTCCCACTACGTCAAATTTAAACATCACATAGTTGTTTGAACCAAAATCTAAACCTTTGTTAGTATAATTAGTTGTAGTTAAAATGGTTCCTACCAAACTCCAATCTGAACCATTATTACTTCCATAAATGTTTACTTCATCAGCTTTGTATCCTAAATTAAAAGCCAAACTATCAATATAGAAAGGCAAAGCATTTGATACAAAGAAACCATCGTTTGTAGCACTGGAGTAAACGCGAATTTCCTCACGAAAATGGCAACTCGTAGTGTAAAGGGTAACATTTTCATCTAAAATGTGCTCCTCATTAACAGCATACTGTACTCCTTGCGGATAGTTAGCAAAAGTGTAGGTAGTTTGTGCCTGCAGCGAAAAAACAGAGGCAAACAACAAGAATAAACTTGCTGCAAAGAAATTCCAAGTTTTGTTTCTCTTTTTCATAAATGTAATTTTTTAGGATTATTATTTCATTTTTTCATTTGCACTGCTTATATATATTTCTTACATACAATAGATTACCCATCGTAAGTTTTATTTCTTTAGTTGTGCGAATTTACATCTTTATTTATTGAAATGCAATAAGATAGACGTTGATTTATCAACAAAATCAACAATAAAATGTTGATAAATTAAATTCAAATATAATCCCTATAGAAAAGAAAAAAAAATAGATTTTTCCGTTCGCATTTTGCAAAATTTCTTAGATTTTCTTCCAAATTTAGATTCTAATGACCTCTAAAAGGAGCCCAATTTTTATCAAGAACTACAACTTTAAGAATATTTTAAGAATTTTATTTGTCAATAAATCAATGTGTTACAAAGAAAATAAACTGTTTTTCAAAAAAAAGATGAGAACTGAAATTTCGTAAAGGATTTTATGTACTTTTGCCGGTGGAGAGATGGCAGAGCGGTCGATTGCGGCGGTCTTGAAAACCGTTGAGGGTAACACCTCCGGGGGTTCGAATCCCTCTCTCTCCGCCAAGAAATCCAAAAAACAAAAAGCAGTAAATTACAATGTAGTTTACTGCTTTTTCCTTTTAAGGGAAAACAAGAGAAAATTTAAAATTCATCATTAAATATTCTCTCCCACTTTCGGTGCTCACCCCTACAATCAAGAGCCACTAGTACCCCAAAATCAGAGCTACGTAAAACTAAAACGCATCTATATCTATTTTCCCAACAAAAAAACTTTATATTTTCCTTTTTATCCTTTTCCCAATCATCATTTTATCCAATACAAATCATTATTATTGATAGAAATCCTCCTTCAAAACCATTTTCTCACCAAAACATCATCCTTTATTCTATAAAAATCTGCCATGGTTCTTTAGTCTTGGTCTCAATCACAAATACATAACACAATCATTTTCAATAAATTATACTTTGTGATTTATATAGATTAATGTTTGCCCATAAAAATCAAAAAAACATGTAATATTAAATATGAATAAAAATATATTTATGTATTTTTGCGCCCAAAATTTTAGCACAATGACAGCAAGTGAAATTATTTGGTTGATAGTGCAAGTTATTGGTTCATTAGCACTATTTCTATTTGGGATGAAGTATATGAGCGAAGCGTTGCAGCGCGTAGCTGGCGATGGTATGCGAAAAATCTTGGCTTCATTTACTTCCAATCGTTTTAAATCTATCCTTACAGGAACATTAGTTACCTCCGTAATTCAATCCTCATCTGCCACCACCGTAATGGTAGTAAGTTTTGTAAATGCAGGAATTTTAAAACTCAGGAACGCTATTGGTGTGATTATGGGAGCGAACATCGGAACCACAATGACTGCTTGGATTATCACACTTTTTGGTTTAAAATTCGATATTTCCGCATTTGCTATTCCCGTAATTGGTGTTGGATTTATTTGCATGATGTTGAACAAAGTAAAAATCAACCAAATGGGAGAATTTTTTGTTGGATTTGGTATTCTATTCTTGGGGCTTACCTTCCTAAAAGATTCTATCAATAGTCTCAATCTTGAAAATAGCGAAGCTGTCAGAAATATCATTACTGCTTGTGTTTCAGAAGGGAATGCGCATTTTGGGCACGTACTTCTCTTTCTTTTGATTGGTACCATATTAACTATGATTTTGCAATCCTCTAGTGCGACCATGGCTTTAACTATTGTACTTTGTAGTGAAGGTGTTATACCTTTTGAATTAGCTGTAGCATTGGTACTTGGTGAAAATATTGGAACTACAATTACAGCTATAATAGCAGCTTCCATTGGAAATACTGCAGCTAAAAGAGCCTCCCGAGCCCACCTTTTATTTAACGTTATTGGTGTAGTTTGGGTATTACTTGCTTTCCGTCTAGTTATGCCATTAATCAACCATCTCACCATTGCGGTAGAAGGTGTATCTCCATACGAAACTGCTGCTGCTGTTCCTATGGCACTTTCACTTTTCCATTCGCTTTTCAATATTACCAATAGCTGTCTTTTAGTATGGTTTGTTCCTCAGATTGAAAGGCTTACACAATACATGGTAAAAGGAAGGAGCGAAGATGAAGAGGTAGAATATCGCCTAAAATATATCAATGGTGGCATTATGAATACAGGAGAAATGAATATAGAATTAGCCAAAAAAGAGATTGGCGAATTTGCCAAAAGAATGGTCAGAATGTATCATTTCATTCCCAATTTGATGGAGATGCCACAATCGAGTAAGGATTATAAACCTCTACTTTCCCGAATTCAGCATTATGAAGAGATCTCTGATAGAATGGAAATTGAGATTGCAGATTATTTAGATAAAGTTAGAAGCGAAGCTATTAGTGAAGAATCTTCTCTAAGAATGCGTGGAATGCTGCGCATTGTAGATAATTTGGAAAGCATTGGTGATCAAAACTATCAATTAGCAAAAATGATAGACGATAAAAACAATGCTGGAATTCAATTTTCAGAAGAGATGGTAAAAAATTTAAACGGCATCTTCTCTCTTGTAAGCGAAGCTTTGGAAATTATGATAACTAACATCAACCTTCCATATAACAATGTGGATATTACTAACGCATTAGAAATTGAGAATAAAATCAACAAATGCCGAGACACTTTGCGTTTGAAACACTTGGAGGATATTGACAACAAGGTATACAAATATAGTGATGGAATCTATTATAGTGGGATATATTCCATTCTTGAAAAGATGGGCGACCACATTATAAATGTAACAGAATCTATTGTCAATGCTAAACACACTACAGACAAAAGTTTAGTATAACAATTACCAGTAGTTTTAGACGACTACACCAGTTTTTAATATAAAAAAATGCGGGAGTTCCCGCATCTTTTATTAATGGCTGTAATCTAAGATTTTAACCGTTGAACCAAAATTTTCTCTAACCAATTCTATCATTTTTTCGTGATAAGGGCAAGAAAAACCCATCGGAGTACCTTTTTTAATGCAAGAAGCAAATGCGATAGCCTCTGCACCACGCTCAACCAGCAATTTCGCTCTAAGCAAAACTCGCTTTCCAGGACATCCGCCACAGTTACAAAAACCCACAATTTTTAAATCTCCTTCTAAATCAGCAAAGGCACCAACCTTTTTCTTGACAGCATAAAAATCTGTTGTACCAGGACAATAATCCTCTGTTTGCATACAACGAATAATTCCAACTTTTCATTTTTTTTTGATTTAATATCTCAATTAAATTCACTAGTTTAGTAATAATTATCACGATAATCGCGCTTCAAAGGAATCTTCAAATCACTAAGAACAGAAGCTTTTACATTAAGCGTAAAGCTCCAACCTTTACGATAGCCAAATGGAATCCAATTGAAACGCATCTCCCAGCAATGCAAATCACGATAAAAATCTAAAGAGGTATATGAGAATGATTTATTTACAAAATCATATCCCGTAGTAAATCCCACTTTCCATTTTTTTGTAATATTCAAATCTCCACTTAGGTTCAACGTATGCACAAACTGATGGTCATATTTTCGATTATCAGGATACCCCATATAATAGAATCGATTATCATTAGCCATATAAGAGAAAGAGTAGTTGATAACTAAATTCCAAGGATTTTCAAAATCAGTCTTAATATTAGGCATACCGAGAGCATTTTCTGTAATTGCTGACTGACTTTGTTCTGCTATTGTTGAGGGTTTTTCTTCACCTTTCTGTTTTCCCTTGAAGAAATCTCTATTTAACCGCCAATTAACCCCAATCGTTAGATTTGAGTTAGAAAGACGCCAAAAGCGTTTATTAACCTTCCATTCTGTTTGATTAACACGATTACCCAATTCATCAAGAATATAGGGGTCGAAACTAAGTTGGAAAGTAATATCTAAGAAATTAAGCAGTGAAGTTCTACCGCTGATATTGAAATATTGCCAATTAAGAGAATCTGCTGCAAAATCGTACCCTGTTGAAAAAGTAAGATTATCAAATAGTGCAATTTTTTTGGTTCCCGTAATCGTATCCTTTCGTGAACGCACCTTAATTTCAATGTTATTACCAATACTTAAATTGGCAATAGCCTGCTGTCTTGCTGCAGTTGCTCCTCCATAAATTGAGTTCGCAAAGTAGGAGTATTGCACTTCTTGCCCTGTAATTGCATTAAAATATTGTCCGTAAGTTTTACCGCTCAAATTAGGTCGATAAGTAAAGTTTAAATTAGGAGAAATCACATGGCGAATAGCTTTTAGCGCACCTTTTTTGTATGACCAAAGCACATAGATTTTTGTAGTCAGTGCAGAGGTTAATCCCAAATCATGAATTGCATAAAAACCTCTTTTAAAATGTTCTTGCACAAAAGGATTTCCAAATGTATCAATCTCAAAAGTTCGTTCAGTGGCTTGAAGATACCATTTTTCAGTAAAGTTGATATTGGTATTCCAATTAATCAATTTTGCAATTTTGATTGGAATTGTAATTGGAATATTATGCTTCATACCCAACTGAAGATTTCGCCAAGTATCTGGTTCAAAGAAGGTTGAATCGGAAGCTCCTAACTGATTAGAAAATTGAGAATTCCATTTCATAGAGATATTGTGATACCATTTCAAAGGTCCGACTCTATTTTTCTTTCGGAATGGATAGAACTGATTAACAGACATATTCATTGTTGGCAAAGCGAAATCGATACGATTGGTTTGGGTATTTTGAGAATAGGAAAGTACCATATCATAAAAGAAAATTCCCTTCGCATTGGTGGAAAAATTCACTGAGGAGGTGTATTGACTCTTCAAATAATCGCTTGCAGAAGTGAGGTTATGTTTATTATATGCTGAGCTAACAATATCTACATGTGCAGAGAAACGATGTACAGGGTGCGATTTTGCATCTTGCTTGTGATCCCAATAGATTTTATAACCATTTACAACAGAGAACTCTGGCGTATGACGTTCTCCCATAAAATTTTGTGAAAATCCCAGGAAAAGAGAACCTTGACATTTGTAGCGAAAAACGTAGTTTGACTTTACCTTAGCTGCCCAATTTCCGCGTGTAGTAATATCTCCCTGCAAAGCCAAATCAAAATTATCACTAATTCCGAAGTAGTAACCAAAATTCTCAAAAAAGAAACCGCGCACCGAAGATTGCCCAAAAGTAGGCATCAAAATACCAGAGGCACGAGTTTTTTCTAACGGGAAATAGCCAAAAGGCAATGCTAAAAAAGTAGGAATATCTCCAAAACTTAGATAAGCGGGCCCCATAATAATCTTGCTATTCTGAATTACTTTCGCTTTGGTAAATTTAATTTGAAAATGAGGATGATCTAAATCACAGGTAGTGTATTGTCCATGAGCAATATAGGAAACCGAATCACTAACTTTTTTAACCTGTTTTCCATGAATATACCCCTCTCCTTCCGATGTAATCACATTCGTAATTTTCCCTTTTTGAGTGGTAAAGTTGAACTTAATTTCCTGCGCACGATATTGACTTGCTCCTTGTTTAAAAACAGGATTTCCCGTAACTAATCCTACAGAATCTGCAATCCCTGAAGCAAAAAGTTCATTATTATCAAACGAAATTTCTGTATAATCTGCATCCAACTCCATATCGCCATAGAAAGTTTTTCCATCTGTATAAAGAATTGCTTTTTTATGGTCGATCAAAAAGCGAATAGAATCTTTACATTGGTATAAAACCACTTCACTAAGAGCATTGGGAGAAATTCTAATACTGTTTTTGGAAGAATCTTGAGATTTTTTTGTCATTGTCGAATCAGAAAATGAATAAAAAATAGAATCTTCCGCTAAAGAAATTTCTGTTTGATGAGCTATCGGTTCCGCAACTTGAGCAACGGAAAACAAACTCAAAACACTTAATATCAAAACAATAATTAAGCGCACAAGATATGAACAATTATATATGTATAATTTTTTAGTCAAGCAATCGTTTATTATATATCTTTACAATATTTTTGTAGGAAAATATTTTTCAAAAATATAATTTTTTTTGCTGATATGAACATCAAATTTGCATTTTTAGTATGTTTGCTGTTAACTTTTTTTAACAGTCCAATTTTTAGTCAAAATAGCGACAAAGTCAGAACTGTAGTAATTGATGCAGGTCATGGCGGCCACGACCCTGGCTGTATTGGGAGTAAAAGTCGCGAAAAAGATGTTGTATTAGATGTGGCATTGAAAACTGGAGCGTTAATCACGAAGCATTGTCCTGATGTAAAAGTGATCTATACGCGCAGCACCGATGTATTTGTTGAGTTGTATCGTCGTGCCCAGATTGCTAACGACAACAAGGCAAATCTTTTCATCTCAATTCACTGTAATGCAGCAGAAAACAAGTCTGCGCATGGCGTTGAAACTTTTGTAATGGGAGTTGAAAAAAGCGAAGCAAGTATGGAGATTGCTAAACGCGAAAATTCTGTAATTCTTTTGGAAAAAAACTACGAAAACAACTACGATGGCTTCGATCCTAATTCTGACGAGGCTACAGTGGTATTCTCGCTATACTCCTCTGCTTACCTAAAAAATTCAGCAAAAATGGCAGCAAAAGTTCAAAATAACCTGATTAAAAGCACAAAATTATCTGACAGACAAGTACGTCAAGCTGGATATTGGGTGCTTTACAAAGTTGCTATGCCAAGCATTTTAGTTGAATTAGGATTCCTATCCAATGCACAAGAAGAGGCTTTTCTCATTCAAGAGAGCAACAAAAAGTTGATGGCAACAGCAATTTGCAATGCCTTTATCGATTACAAAAATGGAATTGAAGGTACAAATATTCCATTAGTAGGAAAGAGTGAAGCGCCAACCGTTGCAAAGACAGAGCCACAGGCTCCTAAAACAACAGAAAAACCGCAAACACCTAAAGAAACAAAACCAGAAACTAAGCCTGAAGCTAAACCAGAAACTAAGCCAACACAAGCAGTTGAAGGTTCCGATCGCATAACTGACATTCGTTTCCGCGTTCAATTCTTTGCTTCATCAGAGAGTGTTAGCACGCAAGATAAACGATTCGCAGGGCTACCTTCTGTTATGAAATATAACGAAAACAATATGTGGAAATTTACGGCTGGCAACGAAAGCACATACGAAGCAATTCAACCCATTCTCAAACAGGTAAAAGCTCAATATCCTGATGCTTTTGTAGTTGCATTCAAAAACGACAAGAAGATATCTGTTTCAGAAGCAAGGAAACTCCAATAATCGCCCAACGATTATTAAGAAATATTAATATTTAGACTGCCCTAATTTGTTTATTTTTGCAGCAAATTTTTAGTATGGGCAGAATTTTGGCTATTGACTACGGACAAAAGCGTGTTGGTTTTGCAGTAACCGACGAGTTACGTATTTGCGCAAATGCACTTGCCACAATCCACGTATCTGAAGCCTATAACTTCCTAATTGATTATATTTCCAAAGAGCAAGTTGATATCATTGTTGTTGGAGAACCCAAAACAATGAAAAACGAAAACTCCGATTCTGCTCGGTTTATTGAACCTTTTATCAATAGATTACGCAAAAATATTACACATATTCCTATTGTAAGAATGGATGAACGATTTACCTCAAAAATCGCCTTTCAAACAATGATTGATGCTGGAATTAGCAAGAAAAAACGTCAAGATAAAGCATTAGTAGATAAAATCAGCGCTACATTGATTTTACAATCCTATATGCAACAACTTGAAATTGAATCAATTCGTCAAAATTAATTATTATGTTACCAATATACTTATACGGAAATCCAGTTTTAAGAAAAACAGCTGAAGAGATTACATTAGATTATCCCGACCTTTCTTCACTTATTGATGAAATGTTCGATTCGATGAAAAAAGCAGAAGGCGTAGGATTGGCTGCTCCTCAGATAGGTTTATCTATTCGATTATTTATCATTGATACAGCTCCTTTTCAAGAACTTTATCCTAATGAAGAAGCAATTCAAGAAGTTTTTATCAATCCTAAAATTGAAGAATATTTAGGAGAAGACTTTTCTTTTAACGAAGGCTGTTTAAGCCTTCCTGATATTCATGAAGAAGTGATTAGAAAATCGGAAGTAATCATTTCATATACAGATAGATCAGGAAATCAATTAAAGAAACACTTTAAAGGAATGGCAGCTCGCGTTATTCAACACGAATATGACCACCTTGAAGGATTAGTTTTTACGGATAGAGTTTCTCAATTGAAGAAGATGATTTTGAAAAAGAAACTGTCAGAAATATCATCTGGAAAGAAAAAACCAAGTTACCGTTCAAAATTATAACTATGAATAAGGCATATAGATTTCTACTTATTGCTTTGCTTTTATGTGTAGCTTGCAATCAAGAGAATATTAAGAATAGCGCCAATAACATTGAGCAGATGTCTCACAACGAAAATCAGCTTATCGAACTTTGGCAAAAAATTGATTCTCTAAACTCTGTTGGCATTATTGATACCACACTAATCAATACATTCTTGAGTTCAGCAAAAAGTTTTTCAGAAAACAATCCAGAAGCCCCTAATGTTCCTAATATCTTGTTGAATGCGGGGCAACTGACAATGGTTTTAGCAAAAATCTCAGAAGATCCTATTGAGCGTGCAAAAAATGCAAAAGATGCTTTGGATATTTTCAATAAATTTCAAATGATCTATCCTGAAAATCCCAACATTAAATATTGTTATTTCCATCGTGGAACCATTTATGATGACATCTTGGAAGACTATCGTAGCGCAGAAAATGAATTTCGAGAACTCATTCATCGTTTTCCAGATGATAGTTTATCCATTAATATCAGTGCGTATATTCAATACTTAGGAAAAACTCCGGAACAGATTATGGCAGAAATTGAAAAAGAAGCCAAATAGTTTAAAAAAGTGTTAACTGATTTTTTAGATGAAAACTTTTCCGATGATATGGAGATAATCCATATTCTAAAATTGCGCGCTGATGTGCTGCGGTTGGGTATCCTTTATTTGATTTCCAACCATACATAGGATATTCATTATCAATTGATTCCATAAAATCATCACGATAAGTTTTGGCTAAAATCGAAGCAGCAGCAATGGATAAAAAAGTAGCATCTCCCTTTACAATACATCGGTAAGGAATTCCCAAATCTGAATAAAATCGATTTCCATCAATTAATAGGAGTTCTGGTTGTAAAGAAAGTTGCTTTACCGCATCATTCATACTTTTAATAGAAGCATTCAGAATGTTGATTTGGTCAATCTCTTTTTCTGAAATTGACACAACAGCATACGCAGTTGCATCACGTAATATTAGTTCTCGTAAAGTTTCCCGTTTCTTTCTATTAAGTTGCTTAGAATCATTTATTTGATCATTATAATAATCGTTTGGAAAAACCACAGCCGCTGCATAAAGTGGACCTGCAAGCGAACCTCTTCCTGCCTCATCACAGCCACATTCCACTAGGCAATCTTCTGAAAACTTAGATTTTAAAGACATAATCCTAAAAAAATAAACAACACCAATAATTCATTTATGAACAATCGACTCGGCAATTGTGCTACAGCGACAAAAAAGCACGCAAGCGGCACAACGAGATATTGCAAATAAAAAGGATAACTTAACGTACAAAATAAAAATGATAGAAATAAAACGACATAGAGAATTTGCAAAGTTATATGTCTCTTTCTCATTGCAACAATCTTACTTTCAAAAGCTTGAGAAATTTTAAGGATCATAATCCAAGAAGCCAAAAAAGCGATTGCAAAGAAAGTAATACGCAAAGAGGAATAAGTTGATATACTATTAAAGATATATAAAGGAGAAATTTGGAAAAAATAATTTTGAAGAAGACTTAGTGAATCTGTAAAAAGATAATAGGAAAATATATAAGTTATGAGAATTATAAAACCGGAAAGCAAAATCATAATATGACGAATCTTTGAGTAAAGATTAATCATAAGTGAAATAATGACAAACAAAAGAGTTACAATAAATGCAAAATCAAAGCAACATCCCAAAGCAACAAGAATTCCTGTAAAAAAGATATTTCTTTTAGTACGCGATTCATTATCATAATTTACATTAAGACAAAGGATTATAAGCAATATTGTATTTGTAAAAAATATCGGCGTAATTGTTATGAGAGAGTTAGTAGACAAAAGTAAAGCTAAATAAAATATTGAAGGATATGGTGAATTTGGAGCAATAAATCTACTTTGGGAAAGAAAACTAGAAATTAGAAGTAGTTGTAAAACTAAGTTCAGAATAACAACTACAATACGTATAAAATAGGATTCGTTTAAAATCTTAAAAAAAGAGGAAAAAAGATAATAATGACTATAATTATCTAGAACACAAGATTTTGTAACGACAACATAAATACTCACAGACAAGAGAGTAACAAAAACTAGCCAAAGTAAAGAGATATATTTGTTGAGAATTTTAAACATATAAAAATATTTTCTGCAAAATTACAGCAAATTTCAATACTAAAAGGGAAAAAAATCATATTTTAGCAGTTTCTAAAAAGGAATCAATATTTTTTCGTAATGCGTTTGTATTTAACACATTATATCTTGTTTTTTATTTTGATTGTGCATTCAAGTTTGCTTTTATCGCAAAATGAATCTGCGCATCAGCAAGACTCGTTAGGTCATTCTCCAGACTATTTACCGGTTTCGTACGCAATTACATCTCTACATCAATTTACGAAACCCATCTTCACCCCCATTGATACCTCTATTGTTGAAGTTCACCATTACAATCCTCTATTACAAAACAGAAATATCTATCAAACATTGGGGATTTTAGGGCAGGCACATAAAAGCCTATATTTTTCATACGATAAAAAGGTAAATTTCACCTATCACACCCTCCCCTATCCTTTATATTATAAAACTCAGGATGACATTCGCTTTTATGATATAAACAGTACATACACAAAACTTTCGTACATTTATGGAATTCCTGAGGAGGACCATTTTAATCTTGAATTTGCGCAACAACTGCGGCAGGTCCAAATAGCAGTGAATATGTATGCCAACTACAATACTGGATATTTTTTGCATCAAGATGTGCGCAATTTGGTAGGTGATGCTGCTATTCATTATGAAACGCCTAACGAACTATATGGATTTAGGGCAAGTTATGTAATTAATCGTTTTGATAACAACGAAAATGGAGGCCTCCAGCGACCGTACGACTACCTTGAAGCTCCAACTGCGAACAAAAAGAGTTTTCGAGTAAATTCTGCGCGCGCAAAAATGGAAATCAACACTCACGATGTTGCTCTTCAACAGTATCTTAATTTAAAAGATAAAAAGAAAAGATACTATGGAACCTTCACACACACTATCCAATACAAACAATACAAATCACTTTTTACTGATGAGATCGATTCCACACACATATATCCATTTTATTATGTTACAGATCGAGATTCATTAATTGATTCTACACGCAGTTTCAGCATTATCAATTCGATACAATATTCTAACTACTCACCGTACAGCAAAAAAGAGAATAAAAAATATTTCATTCATTTTGCAGGTGGAGCTATGCACGAATATACAAGAATACCATATATTCAATTGAACAGCAATTCATTAATTCCCTTTGTACGCGCACGAATTCGCCTATTCTCAGTAATGGAAATTTTTGGAAACTTTAACTACACGTTCTTAGGTTACAATAAGCACGATGCAATTGCTCATTTAGGTGCAGAATGGGCCATAAATAGAGAAAAAGAGCATTTTTTAGGAGTAAAAGCTAATTTTTTCAGAGTTTCTCCCGATTTTGATATGAGTTATATGAATAATAGTTGTTTTCAATGGGATACTACTTGGAAAAAACAAAACATAGCTGAATTAGGAGCCTATTGGAAATATAAAGATTATTCTGCAGAAATAAATTATTACGTATTAAACAAATACACCTTATTAGGCACAGATATACATCCATATCAATTAAAAGAAACTGCCAACCTAATTCAGGGTAACATCTACGCTCCTTTCCATTACAAAGGGTTTGGAGCTACAGCAAATCTGATGTTACAATATTGTGATAACGATTCCATTCAAGTTCCTCTTTTTGCTTTCAAACTCTCGACATACTACGTTTTTAGACTTTTCAAAAGGAAAATGCAACTTCAAGTAGGTGCTGATTTAATGTACAATACGTCATACTATTCTAACGCATTTTGCCCCAATATTAACGCTTTTTATCTTCAACATAAGGAAAAACTTGGCAACTACTTCTACTTTGATGCATTTGTCAATTTTCGTGTAAACCGAATTTACGTTTTCTTCCGTATCAGCAATTTGTTATCTCCAATACAAAACTATAATATGTTTTTAACGCCAAATTATCCAATCAATAATTACAAGATCTCAATTGGTATCAATTGGCGTTTTCACGATTAGAGGCGTATTTAATTGTAGAAACTATTAATTTAAATTACCTTGAAAATTTAGCAATTGCAAGATTTTCATAGGAATATCGCTATTTGTATAGAAACCGCGAAACATCTCCGCACCAGCACCAATTGCGCGCACCGGAACGGCCACTCCCGTATGAGAACTTGTTGTCCAACCAATACCTAATTTATCGCAAAAAAGTTTATTGCAGCGTACTCTCCATTGTTTTGCCGAAAACGTATTGGTTTCAAAAGAGGATGAATCTTGGGCACTCAACATTAATTCAGAATCAGTATTAAATCCGAAATTATCCACCATACATTTATACATATCCGAAAAAGTGCTCTTCAAGTCAATCAGACTATCCATTTGTTCTTGAAATTGGTAAAGCGGCAACTTCTGGTAGGATAGCAGATGCGGAAGATGAGCATAGCCTTTCGCATCAGTACCGATTGATAGGCCACCAGTTTCGTGGTCTGCAGTAACGATAATTAGGGTTTCGTTAGGATGACGCAAATAGAACTGATAGGCAACCTGATATGCACTATCAAACTCAAGAATTTCGTGCAGCATTGCACCTGCATCATTATCGTGCCCTGCCCAATCAATCTTTCCACCTTCTATCATGGCAAAAAAGGGGGTCTGCTCAGGTTCAAAAAGGCGCACCATCTGCTCTACATAAAAGGAAAGATGCATTGGGTAATGAGGTGCTTCTAAGCGATATGGTATATCCTGTTCATCCATAAGCAAAGCACTTTTGGCATACAGCTTTCCATTTTTTAGTGTATGATTTTCAATCACCTGAATATCATCAGAAACAACATATCCTTTCTCTTTCAGGCTATCCCATAGCTCAGGAT
>Ga0233362_1000012_pt1 | contig 59993 bp, 48 predicted proteins | sample ElkDunMinimDraft_22_FD_180674 | JGI IMG/M metagenome (GOLD analysis project Ga0233362, IMG submission 180674) | Fecal eukaryotic communites from dung pellets of Tule Elk in California, USA - Elk Dung C1 | ecosystem: Host-associated > Mammals > Digestive system > Large intestine > Fecal | place... | reverse complement strand
CTCTCCCCAACTTTTCTTTCCTCGCGAGGCAAGCGGGATTCTACCTGCCCACCCTGCCACGGCGTAGCCCGGAAACCGGGCGAAGACGGGTCCCCCTTGCAGGTGTCGTGGTGCGGGGCGAATCCTGCTGAGGGAACACACAAAAAAGGACCGCCGTTTGGCGATGAGCTTTCCGCGCTTTGCCTCTCTCTCCCCGAACTTTTCTTTCCTCGCGAGGCAAGCGGGATTCTACCCGCCCACCCTGCCACGGCGTAGCCCGGAAACCGGGCGAAGACGGGTCCCCCTTGCAGGCGTCGTGGTGCGGGGCGAATCCTGCTGAGGGAGCACACAAAAAAGGACCGCCGTTTGGCGATCCTTTTTTGTGTATCGGGCAAGCGGGATTCGAACCCACGACCCCTTGCACCCCATGCAAGTGCGCTACCAGACTGCGCTACTGCCCGTTTTGTTGTTTGTTGACCGCCGTAGGTGGTCGACGAGCGGAGTATACAATTAAATTTTGAAGTTGTCAACACATTTTTTTCATGATACACTCACTTTTGCCATGAAAAAGGTAAAAACAGCCATTGTGGGGGCCAGTGGATATACGGGCCAAGAGCTATTGAGAATTTTGCTGCGCCATGAGGGTGTGGAACTTGTGTGTGCTACCTCCCGCCAGTATGCCGGGCAGGAGCTTTGCAATCTTTTTACGCGCTTTCGTCATGTACCGGGCGCAGATTTGAAATTTACGGATTCAGATGTGGCGGCGATTGCAGCCACGGGAGCAGAAGCCGCGTTTTTGGCGTTGCCGCACGGGGTATCGGCCTCATACGCGCGCGGGCTGGTAGAAGCGGGGATTCGCGTGATTGACTTGTCGGCAGATTTTCGTTTGAATGATCCTGCGGTGTATGAAGAGTTCTACGGCAACGTGCACCCGGATATTCCGCTGATGCAGGAGGCGGTATACGGCATGCCGGAGTGGCACCGTGCGGAGATTGAGAAGGCTCGCATTGTGGGCTCGCCCGGTTGCTACCCCACCAGTATCATCTTACCGCTGGTGCCGCTGCTGAAGGCGGGGCTTCTGTTGCCGGAGGATATTGTAGTGAACAGTGGCAGCGGTGTATCCGGCGCAGGGCGCAAGGCCGATGTGAGCTTGCTTTTCTGCGAGTGCAACGAAAGCATGCGCGCCTACGGTGTGCCCCGCCACCGCCACCTGTCCGAAATTGAGCAGGAGCTTTCCCTTGCAGCCAACAGCAAGGTGACAATCACTTTCACCCCGCACCTGATGCCGGTCAACACAGGTATTCTCACCACCACGGTGGCTAAGCTGGCCCCGGGGATAACGGTGGATGACCTGACAGCCTGCTACGAGAAAGCCTACGCTGATGCGCCATTTGTGCGCCTGATGGGGGCAGGCAAGCCGGCAGATACCAAGAATGTGACGCGCACGAACTTTGTAGACATAGGCTGGGCGGTGGATAAGCGCACGGGCCGCGCGGTGCTGATGAGCGCCGAGGACAATGTCATCAAGGGAGCTGGCGGCCAGGGTGTGCATGCGTTCAACATCATGTTCGGCTTCGACGAGACAGAGGGGCTCTGGCTCATCTGATGATTACCAAGATACCTGCCCTTTCCTCTGCTCATGCAGCCCATTCTCCTGATAGTAGATGATGAAAAGCCCACGCGAGATGCCCTGAGTCTTGCGCTGGAGGACGACTACGAGGTATACGCCGCCGCCAATGGGCGCGCGGCGCGTGCCATCATGGAGAGCGAGCCGGTAGATATCCTGCTCACCGATCTGCGCTTGGGCGGGGAAAGCGGCATGGATTTGATTGATTTTGCGCAAGGGCTGCCCAAGCCGCCCAAGTGCATTATGATGACAGCCTATGGCAGCCCGGACACGGCGGCCGAGGCCAAGCGGCACGGGGCATACTACTTTGTGACCAAGCCGCTGAATCTGGATGAGGTGGAGCTGCTGCTGCACCGCGCGGCCCACACGGTGGAGCTGGAGGAGGAGAACAAGCAGCTGGTCTCTCGCTTGCATCCCACGCAGGGGCTGGACCGCATGCTGGGCGATAGCCCCCAAATGCAAACTATCTTCAACAAAATCCGCCAAGTAGCCCCCACCACGGCCACCGTGTTGGTAAGCGGCGAAACAGGCACCGGTAAGGAGCTGGTAGCCAAGGCCATCCACGCCCTCTCCCCACGCCAAAAGAATAAGTTTGTGGCCGTCAACTGCGCCGCGCTTTCCCCCCAGCTGATGGAGAGCGAGCTTTTCGGCCATGAAAAGGGGGCCTTCACCGGTGCCATTCAGCGCCGCATCGGCCGTTTTGAAGAAGCAGATGGCGGCACCCTCTTTTTGGACGAAATTGGGGAGATTGACATCCCCACGCAGGTGAAACTTCTGCGTGTGCTATCCGAGCGCACTATCGAGCGCGTGGGCAGCAACAGTCCTATCGCCGTCAATGTGCGCTTGGTGGCCGCCACCAACCGTGATTTGGAAGCCATGGTGCGAGAGGGAACATTCCGCTTAGATTTATACCAGCGGCTCAACGTCATCTCCGTGCACCTTCCACCGCTGCGCGAGCGCAGTGGCGACATTGTGCTCATGGCCAATGCCTTTGTGAAAGAACTCTGCCATGAAAACAACAAGGCAGAAAAGCATCTTTCCCGTGCGGCTCTGGATGCGCTGCGCCATTTTACCTGGCCCGGCAATGTACGCCAACTGCGCACCGCGATTGAGCACGGCGTTGTCATGAGCGAGGCCGCCGATATTGAGCCTACAGATTTGCCGGAGTATCTGGCGCAACCGCAAACGCCCCCCCAAGCCCACGCACTTGAGCCGCTACGCACAAAATTTGAGCTTGATTCATACCCCACCCTTAATTTACAATACGTGGAGCAACAAACGATTCTCAAAGCCCTCCAAATCACCGAAGGTAACAGGTCTGCCGCGGCAAACTTGTTAGGCATCAATAGGCGCACCCTCCAACGCAAGATGGCTGAGAACAAAGATATTTTCCGCAACTATCTATCGTAATCTGAAATAGCTCATGGCCTCGCTCAGCATCACCACCAGTGCCAAGACACGCTGGATAACGCGTGTCATTCTCATTTTGCTCATCGTAGGAATGGCCATTCTCAAACTGGCGCTTAGTTACAAAGGCTTGGATCAACCCATGGCAATGGACCAAGCTCAAATTGCGCGCCAAGTCGCGAGGGGCGAGGGGTTCACCACCAAATTCATGCGCCCCATGGAAGTGCAAAACGTGGGCAAAAAAGCCGGGCGCAAAGGGGTGGATTTTAAGAACTTCAAAGACACCACTCATGCACCGCTCAACATTGCTGCGATTGCCGCAGCTCTCAAAATCACCGGTTACGACGATGCGGAGAAAAGCAGCATGGTGGAAGGCGATTCCTACATTTATGCGCCCGACAGAATCGTATCTGCTACCAGCATGTTCTTTTTCATGCTGGCCATGTTGTTGGCCTACACACTGAGTGCACGTCTCTTTGATGAGACCGTGGCCTTTGCCACCACGGCCTTTTTGGTACTCTGCGACCTCATGTTGCAATATGCAACCAGTGGTCTGCCGCAACCGCTGATGATGTGCTGCTTGCTTGCCTCTGTGCATTGCATGCTCAGCGCCATTAAAGCGCATGAAAAGAGCAACGCCCTGCGCCTGCTGATTTTCTTGGGGCTGGCGTACATCTTTATCACGCTCATGTGTTTGGCCGGCTGGCTAAGCATCTGGTGTGCACTGGGACTGATGATTTTTTGCGCCTTTTATTTCCGCCCCTTCGGTGCATACGCCATACCCGGCTTGCTCATCTTGGTGGCGACTTTGTTTTTCTGCACAATCGGCAACAAATCATTTACAGGCAACATCTTAGGAAACGCTTTCTACAATTTCTACAACTGCTTGGGCAGTAACGAGGAGCTTATCCTCCGCACAACGCATGAAAGCAGCATTCCTTTCGATAGCTCCGGTTTCATCCTCCGCTTGCTGGGGCACATCTTTACCCAGTTCAGCACCATGTATGCCAACATGGGGGCCATCTTAGTCGTACCCTTCTTCCTGCTGGCTATCCTCAACCGCTATAAATCACCTGCGGTAGAGGCAATCAAATGGGCCACCTTCTGCATGTGGTGCTTCTCCTGCATTGGCATGGGCATCTTTGGGGTCAACTATCCCTACAATGGGGCACAAACGGCAATCGTCTTTGCCCCCCTGTTCACAGCGTATGGGGTATCGCTCATATTCAACATGCTGAGCCGTCTCAAAATGGATTCCCGCACCTTTTCGGTTGCGCGTGGGCTATCCATCTTCCTGATGGTACTCATATCCAGTGGGCCCCTGCTCTTCGGGCTTCCCAAAGCCATTTACCAAGGTATTTGGCTGAGTGACAGAGGCCGCCCCAACTTCCCCCCGTACTATCCCCCGGCTCTCAACGTCAAACTAGCCAATTTGAGCAATGATACAGACATCATTGTGACCGACCAACCATGGGCCGTTGCGTGGTATGCAGACCGCAGGGCCTTGTGGATGCCGCTGCACATTGACGATTATGTGCATTCCTTGACCCCCATTTTTGAACAATCCGGGATAAAGGTGCAAGGCTTCCTCGTGACGCCGAGTTCACACTCCCCCTTGGACACGCCGTTTGGCAAGAGTGGGGGCATCTCCGGCATAGCCGAGCGCATGGGCGACTTTGCCCCTCTGGCCATGGAAGGCAAGTTGCTGCTGATGGTGCCCAAACACAACATGGCATTTGCAGACTTTTTTGCAGAAAGCAGCGGCAGCAGCAAGGATGCCATCCCCATGGGGCACATCGTTTCCTCCCGAGGTCAATTCCCGAACCGTCACTTCCTACTGGGAACGGAGATTGTGTATTACAGCAGATAATGATCCCCCAAAAGCCTTTCACCATGTCATCATCTCACAAAAACAAAAAAGAAACACTCAGTTTTGAGCAATCGATGGAGCGCTTGGACAGCATAGTCAAGCGCATCGATGCCCCCGACACAGCATTGGAGGAGATGATAACACTCGTTGAAGAAGGATTACAACTCATACGCAGCAGCCGCGAAACACTCCGGAACGCGGAATTGCGCATCAACATGTTAGAAAACGAAGCCGCTCCGCAGCAAAACGAGAGCAGCGCAGCCCCCGCCCCTCGAGACAATGGATTCGCCCTCTTCTAAATTACCGCCACTACTGGCAAGCATCCAATCCCCGGACGATGTCAAGAAATTGGCACCGAATCAATTACCGGAGCTTGCCCAAGAAATCCGCACGACACTGATAGACACCCTTGCGCAGACGGGGGGGCACTTGGCACCAAACTTGGGTGTGGTGGAATTGAGCATTGCGCTTCACCGCGTGTTCAACACACCGCGCGATAAGATACTCTTTGATGTATCACACCAATGCTATGTGCACAAAATGCTTACCGGGCGTGCGGCCGCGCTGAACAAGATACGCCAATTCGGTGGCATATCCGGATTTGCCAAGTGCAGCGAATCCCTGCACGATGCCTACGGAGCCGGCCACGCAGGCACGGCCCTCTCTGCCGGCATAGGCATGGCTGCGGCCCGCGATTTACAGGGAGACGATTACCACGTCATCTCCGTGGTGGGGGATGGGGCCTTCACCTGTGGCACCACTCTGGAAGGGCTCAACAACCTTGCCGCCACCACCCGCAAATTCATCCTGATTCTCAACGACAACAAGTGGAGCATTGACCGCAACGTGGGGGCGCTCTCCCGTTATTTCTCCTCGCTTCAGGAAACAGACACTTATACCCTCTTGCGCGACCGCGCCAAATCCTTTGTAGAGGGCATCGGCAGCAAATTGATACAGGAGCAAGCAGCCAAGCTCGTGCAAGCCGCGCGGGCCTTCATCTCCCCGCTGGGCTTTTTCCGCCAAATGGGGCTGAGCTACTATGGCCCCATTGATGGGCACGATGTGCACCGCATCGAGCGTGTACTGCGCTTAGCCGCGCGCCGCAACGAGCCGGTGGTGTTGCACATCATTACCACCAAGGGCCGGGGGTACGCCCCGGCAGCAGATAATCCGCCGAGCTTCCACGGTGTCGGGCAGTACAATGTTGAAAACGGTTCTCCGGTCAGCAAAGGCGGGCTTACGTATTCCGAGGTATTTGGGCGCTGTGTCACCCAAATGGCGGCAGAGGACCCAACCATCACTGCCATCACAGCGGCCATGCCGGGCGGCACCAAGCTGGATATTTTCCGCGAGAAGTTTCCCAAGCGCTATTTTGATGTCGGCATAGCAGAAGAGCATGCAGCTCTTTTCGCCAGCGGCATGGCTACGCAGGGGTTCAAGCCCTATTTGGCCATCTACTCCACATTCATGCAACGATGCGTGGATATGATAGAGCACGATGCAGCCCTACAAAGCCTGCCGGTCAAGTTCTGCATGGACCGCGCCGGGTTATCCCCGGATGATGGGCCCACGCACCACGGGCTTTTCGACATCAGCATGATGCGCGCCATCCCCAACTTGGTGATGATGCAGCCCAAGGATGAGGCTGAGATGTGCCACATGCTCTACACCATGAACAACATCACGGATAAGCCCTCGGCCATACGCTATCCCCGAGGTGCAGGTGAAGGCGTGGAATTACCGAAAGAGCTGCAAGCACTCCCCATCGGCAAAGCAGAGTTGCTGCAGGATGGTGATGAAGTAGCCCTGCTGGCGCTGGGCAACATGAATAGCTTGGCCGCAGGCGTGCGCCAAAAGCTAGCGGAAGCAGGCATCAGCTGTGCGCACATCAACGCTCGATTCATCAAGCCCTTGGATGCAGCCACGATTGAGAAATACGCAAACCGCTGCAAATTGATTGTCACCTTGGAAGACCACTCCATCTATGGCGGCTTTGGCTCTGCTGTCCTGGAAAAAATCAGCGAGTTGGGCTCAGCCACACCCGTCTTGCGCATTGGCTGGCCGGATGCCTTTGTAGAGCACGGCAGCCTAGCCCAACTGAGAGCAAAACACCGCCTCACCGCCGAAGATATCACTGCCGACATTCTTGCAACATACACAACGAAGCACAAATGAAACACGTATTGGTGGTAGTGGTAGCCATACTCAGTTTGGCTCATACAGGCATGGGGCAAGGATTGTTGCCGACAGTGGGGGATAACACCGAGCAGACAGAGCAACAGAAGCCCATCAATCAGGGGGTACCCCAGTGGGTGATAGAGCTTTCTAATCTGCCGGAGGAAGACCGAAACGCCTATCTGCGGGCGTTTCAGGCCGCAAAAGAGGCATACGCAACCAACCGGATGGCCGTTTGCGAATCGCATCTCAACACCTGTGAACTGTATTTCACACGCAACCCCAATGTGTGGTTGCTGCGCTCAAGTGTCTGCATCCAGCTCGGGCAATATGAAAAAGCCCACGAATACATCAACAAAGCACTGAAATCGGATGAGGCCAGCGAGGTGGCAAGACTCAACCTCTCCCTGCTGCACATGGCTCAGGGAAACTACAGTGAAGCTATACTCAAAACGGATGAAGTGCTGAGCCAACTGACCACAGCCCCGGAGACTTTCGGCACACTCCGCAGCCTGACCTACCGCAAGTTTTTGTGTTTAATCATGCTGGGGCGCACAGAGGAAGCCAAAGCCTTGGTGGCCGATATATCCCCCATCGATGACTCCCCGCTCTACTACTACAGCCAAGCAGCACTGCACATGCTCCGGGGCAATCCCTCAGCAGCCACGCAAGAGCTCAACACGGCAGATCTCATCTTTGCGCGGGATGGCCACCTGCCCGGCTACAAGCAAAACCTCTCACTTTGCGGATTGCGCGAAATGATGAGAAAAAAGAAAAGCCAAAGCAAATGAAATGGCGGGATGAAGGCTGCATCCTACGGCTTACGCCTTTGGGGGAGTATGGTCTTATCATCACGTGGTGTACAGTGCAACACGGCATCGTGCGTACCGCTGCCCGCAATGCGCGCAAACCCGGCAACGATTTGACAGGGCGCATTGATTTATTTCACAGCTGTGAGCTCCTCGTCTCCGATGCGAAAAAGGGAGATTTAAGCACCCTACACGCTGCAGAATTACAAAATCCGCGCTTGCCTCTGCGCAGAGATTTGCTCAAATTGCGCTTGGCAAGCTACTGCGCGCGGCTGTTGCTTGCCACGGTAGAGACCGGGGACACGAGCCCGGCGTGGCACCAACTCATGCACGGCGCGTTAGACTACATTGCGGAGGCTCCCTCCCGAGCCAACATCCTGTACCATTTTGAAAAGCGGCTGGCCGGGCTCCACGGCTTGTACAGCGACATGGTCCCGGCGCACAACGCACTCATGCAGCACTTCCAGCAGCTGCCGGCCGGGCGCCAAGAGCTCCTGGAGAAACTGCAAGGTCTGTAGCGGGCACCATCAAAGAAGAAGGTCATCCTCCCCCTGCACCACTGGCACACGAGCCAGTTCGCAGAGCAGCTCCGATGCTACTAGGGCGCAGCTTGCCGGCTTATCTGCAATACGCTGCATCATGCTGCGCAAGGTCACCGTTTGTTCATCTTGCCCCGGTTCCAACAAAGGCAACAAGGCCTTGGCCGCGGCAATCACGTAGCGGTTGCTCTCCTGCGGCGAGCGCGGCCCCGAACACGCGGGATTATCCATCAAAAAGTGCGCACCCAAGCGGTAAACACCAGCCAAGCAGAATGGGCGGGAATTGATTCCTTCTGCATCCAGATGCAGGCACAGCTTGCCTATTTTTTGCAGCAAGCTCATCATATCCGCGCTCCTGATGGTCTGCTTGGCTGCGGCTGCAAAATCCAGAGAATCCGTGCCGTTCCCCTCAAATACCACATGCCACGTATCGTCTGCCGGCAGCAATTCTATCACAGCCGATACGAAAGGCATCTGCACACGCGAGCATGCTCTGGCATCTTCAATAAACGTATTGCAAAGCATAGCATCCAGCGCCGCGCCGGCATGAAGAGAATGCACCAATACCTCTCGCTGTGTATCTTTCTGGGTGGCCTCGTACAAAACGCCTACGGGGGTTTCACTACGGATGGAGGTCAGCACATATTGCTCTGCCAGCAAATGGGGCAGCATATAGGTATTGGCAGCGGAATCCTGCATCTCTTTTAATTAGCGTTGGAAAATTTAAACACAGGCATCCCCTCTACTGCATCCTCCCAAGCGGAGGCCGGTATGGTGAACTGCATGTAAGCTTTGGGCTCGTCTTTGCCCGGCTCTTCCACGCGCTCCATCTCGATATAGCACTCAGGCTGGCCCAGCACACAGGGCTCCACAGTATCTATCTCGTGCGCACGAATGCGAATGACCACATCTTCCGTGGGCTGCATCTTGGGCGGGAAAATGTACGTATCCTCGTAAACGATGCTGGCCATCCACCCTTCCGGCAGATGCACGGAGGGCACCGGGCGGCTTTCATAGATAGACTCGCCATTCACTTCCATCCACTCTCCCACACGGCGGAACACCTCCTCCACCCCCTCGGGGACAGAGCCATCTGCCTTGGGCCCTATATTGAGCAGGAGATTCCCCCCCCGCGCAGCACACTGCTGCAACTGCCGAATAATATCGGCAGGCTCCTTCAATTTTACATCATAGCGATTATAGCCCCATTTATCCCCCACCGTCATGCAGGATTCCCAATCAATGCCGGGGTACCCCTGCTCGGGGATTCTTTTTTCCGGGGTAGTATAATCGCCACAGCGCAAATCAAGTTGCACGCCATCGCGGCTCTTATCAAAACCGGAGAAAGAATAAAGCCGGTTATTCATGATGATGGCGGGGTTGATGGCACGGCACATTTCAATGAGCGCCGGGGCTTTCCATGCGCGCTCCCCCTCTGCCGCACCCTGCGAGTAATCCCACCAGATGATATCCAGCGTGCCGTATTGGGTCAGCAGCTCGCGCACTTGAGTGTGCAGGTACTCGCAGTATTGATCTTGGTTGCGGGGAATCCCCTTTTGCTTGAGCATCTCTGCCTGATTGACTGGATAGCACAAATCCGGGCAGATGGTGTTGTCGTATGAAGGGTGGTGCCAATCAATCACACTGTGATAAAGCCCCACGCGCATGCCGTGTGCACGGGCTGCTTCGGTGAATTCTTTGACAATATCCCGCCCCAACAAAGCTTGCGAGCTATAGTCGCTCGTCTTCGTATTAAAAAGGGCAAAACCATCGTGGTGTTTGGAGGTGAGCACCATGTAGCGGCACCCCGCTGCTTCTGCCAATGCCGCCCACTTTTCCGCACAACCGGGCGCAGGGGTAAAAAGTGGCTTGGCCTCAGCTGCGTATGTATCCGTATCTAAGCCCAAATTGGTCTGAATCCACTCCGCGCCTCCCGGCTGCCCCTTGAATTCCCCGGCCAAGCCGGAATAAAGGCCATAGTGAATGAACATACCGAACTTGGCCTTGCGCCACCAATCCATGCGCAAGTCTCGCTCTTCCACAGTCTCCTTCACGGGAGCATGATTTGCATCTCCGGCGGCGGGCAACTCCTGCTGAGCTACGGCGTAACCGGTCAACAGAGCCAACATGGTCGTCATCACAGGCCATTTCATAGGCCCTTATGCTAACAGAGTACCCCGCCTATGTCAAACACCAATTGAGCCACACCCTTTGTGTGCAGAGTCAGTTTTCAGGCGTGTTTGGATGAAGTACAGCCCGGTAAAGATACGCGGGTCAATGGATACGCCTGCGGCATCTTTTGCCATCAGCCAGGTTTCTATCTCGGGCAGCGGCACTTCATGCACTGTGATGTTTTCATTCTCCACCCCCCCGCCTTCTCCCACTTTGCAAAGCTCGCTTGCCAAAAAAAAGGAGAGCGATTCCGAGGTCAATCCCGGGGAGGAGGGGCCTGTAAACAAATACTGCATTTCCGCAGCGTCGTAGCCCGTTTCCTCCAGCAATTCGCGGTGGGCGGCTGCAGCCTCGGATTCCGGGCCCTCATCCCCGCTCAACCCTGCGGGAAAGCAAAGGCTTTGCTTGCCGATGGGCGGGCGAAACTCTTCCACCAAAAGCACTTTATCATCGGGCGTGAGCGCGAACACCATCACGGCTCCCGTTTGATTCACACGCTCGCAGTATTCCCACCTGCCCTCGCGTACCATATTCAGAAAGCGTCCGCTATACAGTGTCTCCATATCGTGTAAAAAAGAGAGCGGGTGGAAACAAGCTCCACCCGCTCGGTAAAAGTTCAATACGCAAACGAGGCGGGTTTTATTCGCGCACCAACTGCTGGTAGCGAGCCAAAATACGCTTGGTAATGGGGCCGGCTTGGCCGGTGCCAATGGTGCGCCCATCCAGCGAGGTAGCAGCAATCACTTCTGCAGCCGTGCCGGTCAGGAAGCATTCATCGGCGCTCAATACATCGAAACGGTTGATAACCTTCTCCACACAAGGAATGCCCAGCTCCACGCAAATATCCATCACAGCGTGACGGGTGATACCACCCAAGGCGCATTCCGTGAGCGGGGGCGTAGCCACCACACCGTTGGCAACGATGAAGATATTGTCGCCGGTGCATTCTGCCACATTGCCGCGCTGATTGAGCATGAGAGCCTCGCCGGCTCCCTGCTGCACAGCTTCAATTTTAGCAGAAATGCCGTTGAGGTAGTTCAGGCTCTTCACCTGCTGGCAAAGCACATCGGGGTTGGGGCGGCGGTAGGAGCTGGTAATCATGCTCAGGCCATTTTCATACATTTCCTTGGGGTACAAGGCAATATTCTGCACAATGATGAACATGCTAGCCGTGGGGCAGTTGCGGGGGTTGAGGCCCAAATCACCCGTGCCGCGGGTCACCACCAAGCGGATGTAGCCATCTTCCATACCACTGGCTGCCACTGTTTCTTCCGTAGCCTTGCACACCTCCTCAAAGGTCCAAGGCAAATCCAGCATCAGATAACGCATGGAGTTGAACAAGCGTACGATGTGCTCCTCCAAACGGAACACCTTGCCGGAGTAAAAACGGATACCCTCAAAGCACCCGTCACCGTACAACACACCATGGTCAAAGACGGAAACCTTGGCCTCCGCCTGATCTACCAACTTGCCATCAAACCAAATCTTCATAAGTAAAAAAATTGTTGAACACGCCCATTATAGTCAGATTTGCCCGCATGTGAAGCAGAAAAAACACACCATGCCTTATTTTTTCACTTTCCAGAGCATTTTCTGCAGAGCATCTGCGGCGGCGGCCATCTCCGCCTTGTGTTTGCTGGGCCCCTCACCCACGCCTATTTCCTGCTCATGCCAATAGGCAAAGGCACGGAAGGGACCCGCCGGTTTGTCTTCATCCACCAAGCATACCTTGTACGCAGGGCCACACCCATCCACCGCCTGTAGGCTCTCCAGCAAAGCCCCCTTGGAGTTGACCTGCACAAAGCTTTCGGCCCGCTCCAGGCTCTCGCGAAGCAAATGCAAGGAGACTTTGCGCGCCGCGTTGTAGTTGGAATCCATCATCACCGCGCCAATCACGCTTTCAAAGGTGTTTGCCTGCACAGAGAGTGTGCGGCGACCGCCGGATTTGTCGAGCTGGGGGCTCATCTCCAGATGCTCCATCCAGCCCAATTCCACACAAATCCGGGCCAGATTTTGGCGACTCACAATGCCGGCTCGCATCTTGGTGAGCAAGCCTTCATCGGCCTTGGGATACTGTGTAAAAAGCTCGCGGCTCACCACCAGCTCCAGCACAGCATCCCCCAAGAACTCCAGGCGTTCATACGCCAAGTTCGTGCTGCGCTTTTGATCCACACTCGGGTGGGTCATCGCTTGTCTCAGCCATGCCTCATCGGTAAACACGTACCCAAGACTATTTTCCAAAAACTCTCTCTGCATGGCCGCAGCATAGCACATACCGCGCTCTAATACCAGAGAAAACATCTCTCCCTCTTCCACGAAAAACCAAACAAAACACACACCTTCCCGGCTCATTTTGTGCAATTTTCCCCGCAAATAAACCTGTACATTGCTCATGAAATAAGTTAGCATACACACCGCCATGGATACCGCCTTGCCCGTTGCCCCCGAAAACACGCTGCCGGAGATGCACAAGAAGCGGGTTGCGTGGATTGATGGTGCGCGGGTTGTTGCCATCCTTCTGGTCATGCAGGCACACACCCCATTCTGCACATTCTTCAACCATGATTCAGAAGCCGGGGCTGTCGCGTTATTCTTCCTCATCAGCGGCTACTTTACCAAAAGCACCACCTTTGGCGGCACATTAGCCCGCATGGGTAAATTGATACCCTTCTACGTGTTGTGGAGTCTCTATGGGCTCATCGTCATCCGCCACGGCTTTCATTTCAGCTGGCAAGAATGCGGTGTTGTTTTGCGTCATGGCAAATCTGGTGCTATGTGGTTCATCCTGTACCTCCTGTATTTCACGCCCATGGCTTACATTTTTTCTAAATTGCCGGGGGTGGCAAAAGGCTGCATCGTTGCAGGCCTATTCATCTGCGGCGCTATTCAATTCTCCCACGGCAGGGCTATTCACCCATGCGCGGAGCTTTGTTTTGCGCTCTCTATTTTCCTACTGGGGAATATGTGCTCTCACATCTCCCCCGCCACGCTGGAAAGAACATTGTTCCCACGCAATCCGTTCATTTTAGCAATATTCCCACCTCTGGTACTCATCGGCATCTTGCTGTATGCTTATTTACACCTATCAGTCATCCCATCGTGGCTTCTGCTCATACCGGCTATGTGGTCCATGCTTGGCCTTGCATACAGCATCGAACAGTTTTTCCCTCATTTCGGCATGAAACTGGCGACCATGGGAACGGCCGTTGTGTTTATCTATGCCATTCATGCCCCCACACTGCGTGTGCTTTTTGGCATGTATCTGCGCCTCACCGGCACCATGCCACCTCATTTTATCAGCGCGCTTTTCATCCTGTTCGTGTTCGCCGGCGGATACTTTTTCTACACTCTCATACAAGGACGCTCAAAACTGCTCGACAGACTTTTATTCGCCCGCTGAAAACCCGCTGACATTTTGACCTTTTCATTCTGTCATTTACCGAAAAATGCTTGATTCCGGGCAGGAATAAGGGTAGACTTCCGCGCATGATGACAGAGGAAAAACGAGATTTCATCCGTGATTGGGTCGCTAAGGAAGTGGCAGAGGGTTATTGCAAGGCCCCCATTACGCGTTTCCCCCCGGAACCGAACGGATATTTGCACATCGGGCACGCCAAAGCCATCTGTTTGGATTTTGGTATCGCCAAGGAATATGCTCATTTGGGTGCCGTGTGCCATTTGCGTTTTGATGACACCAACCCCTGCAAGGAGGATGTAGAGTTTGTCAACTCCATCCAAGAAGACATCCACTGGCTTGGCTTCGACTGGGGTGAGCACCTGTATTGGGCTTCCAACATCTTTGACTTTTACTACGACTGCGCCGTGCATCTCATCAAAAACGGCCTTGCATACGTGGATTTGCAGGACCGCGAAACCATGCGCCAGCAGCGCGGCAATCTCGTTACCCCCGGCATCGAATCCCCCTACCGCAACACATCTGTTGAGGAAAATCTGGCCCTCTTCGAGGCCATGAAGCGGGGAGACTACGCAGAAGGTGCCGCCGTACTCCGCGCCAAGATTGATATGGCCAGCAGCAACATGAACATGCGCGACCCCGTCATCTACCGCATCTCCTACGACCCCCACCACAACACGGGCAACAAATGGTGCATCTACCCCATGTACGACTTTGCCCACCCGCTGGAAGACGCCTACGAGCATATCACCCATTCCCTCTGCACGCTGGAGTTTGAAAACCACCGCCCTCTCTACGATTGGGTGATTGACAACTGCCCCGTGCCCTCTCGCCCCCGCCAGCGCGAGTTCTCCCGCCTCAACATCACCTACACCGTGATGAGCAAGCGTAAACTGCGCCAGATGGTGGAAGAAAACTACGTCTCCGGGTGGGACGACCCCCGCATGCCCACAATTTGTGGTATGCGCCGCCGTGGCTATCCGGCCAAAGCCATTGTGGATTTCTGCGAGGGTGTTGGCATCACTAAGTTCAACGGCAACACAGATGTTGCACGCTTGGAAAACGCCGTGCGCGCAGAGCTCAATGCCAACGCAGAGCGCCGCATGGCAGTGCTGCGCCCCCTCAAACTGGTGCTCACCAACGTACCGGATGATTTTGAGGAGGAAGTGGAAGTGGTCATCAACCCCGAAAAACCGGAACTGGGCAACAGAAAAATCACCCTCACCAAGGAAGTGTGGATTGAGCAGGAAGACTTCATGCCCGAGCCGCCCAAGAAATACAAGCGCCTCTCCCCCGGTGCCTGCGTGCGCCTTCGCGGTGGCTACTGCATGATTTGCACCGGCTACACCGCAGATGCCGCCGGCACCGTGACAGAGGTGCAGGCAGAGATTCTGCCCGGCACGGTAGGAGCCAACCCGCCGGAGGGCATCAAGTGCAAGGGTGCCATCCACTGGGTATCCGCCAAATACGGTATCCGCGCAGAAATTCGCCTGTACGACCGCCTGTTCAAGGACGAAGCACCCGATGCCAACGAAGCCGGCTTCTTGGCCTCGCTGAATGAGAGCTCCCTCACCACCCTGACAGAAGCAGTGGTGGAACCCGCCTTGGCCGCCGCACCGGCAGAGTTCCTTTGCCAGTTTGAACGCACCGGCTATTTCGTAGCAGACCGCCACGACCACAGCGCAGAGCACCCGGTCTTCAACCGCTCCGTTGGCCTGCGCGATTCTTGGGCAAAAATGAGTAAATAAGCCATGAAGCACGTTGAATTTACAGCGAACAACGGTGTTTTCGACATCAACACCTTCATCACCCAGTGTGATGCCGCCACCATGGAGGATGCCCCTGTAGAGGAAACACCTGCACCCCCCTGCCCCTGCTGCTGCAAGCAGCAGCCAGAGCCTGTGCAAGCCCCCACAGACAACGTACCGGTGGCAGATGGGGTAGATCCCATCATCTACTCTCCGCTGGAAGAAGTGCTGGCCGATTTGCGCATGGGCAAGCTCATCCTCATGACGGATGACCCCCACCGCGAAAACGAAGCGGATTTAGTGTGCGCCGGGCAATTTGCCACCCCGCAAAACATCAACTTTATGGCCACCCACGCCCGCGGGCTTATCTGCGTGCCGATGGCTCCCGAAAAGGTGGATTCCCTCGGCCTGCCCATGCAGGCCCAGCACAACACCGAAAAACACCACACAGCCTTCACCGTGAGCGTGGACGCCAAGGAAGGCACCACCACCGGCATCAGCGCATTCGAACGCTCCATCACCACGATGAAACTGGCGGATGCCAAGGCCTGCTTGGATGACTTTGTGCAGCCTGGGCACTGCTTCCCCCTGCGTGCGGTTGAGGGTGGCGTCATTCGCCGCGCCGGCCATACTGAGGGCACGGTAGACTTGCTGCGCATTGCCGGCATGGAACCCGTGGGCGTGTGCTGCGAAATCATGAAGGAAGATGGCACCATGGCTCGCTTGGGAGAGCTGGGCAGCTTCCAAAAGCAATATGGGCTCAAAGCCTGCTCCTTGGCTCAAATTATCGAGCACCGCCAGCATACAGAAACTCTCATCGTGCGGGAAGAATGTGTCAAACTCCCCACCGATTTCGGAGAATTCGACTGCTATTCCTACCATTCCAAAGTGGACGGCAAAACGCATCTGGCTCTGGTGCACGGTGAAATCGACCCGGAAAAGCCCATCCTGTGCCGCGTGCACAGCGAGTGCCTGACCGGGGACGTATTCGGCAGCCGCCGCTGCGATTGCGGCAGCCAATTGCACACCGCTATGCGCCGTGTGGCTCAGGAAGGCGGCATCATCCTCTACCTGCGCCAAGAAGGCCGCGGCATCGGCCTCTCCGCCAAACTGCACGCCTACAAATTGCAAGAGCAAGGACTGGATACGGTGGATGCCAATATTAAACTGGGATTCGCCCCTGATTTAAGAGACTACGGTGTGGGCGCGCAAATCCTGCGCGACCTCGGCGTGCGCCACCTGCGCCTCCTCACCAACAACCCCCGCAAAATCGTGGGCCTCTCCGGCCACGGCCTCGATGTGGTAGAGCAGCTCCCCATCAGCATCCCCGCCAACGAGGACAACAAACACTACCTCGACACCAAGCGCGACCGCATGGGGCACCTCATCTAAGATTATTCCCTGTCAACTTTTGATTACACAAGCTCCGTTTCAACGGAGCTTTTTCTCTTTTACCCATACTCACAACGAAACGCCCTATCCGGCAACCAGCTCGGATAGGGCGTTCGTTGTGAGATTTACCGCAAGGATTAGTACTTCTCAATGACCTTCATCATCTCATCCATCTGCTTTTCGATGGATTCGACGAGGGCCATCTGGGTACGTGTGCGGTCGAGGTTGTGCTCGGGGCGCTTAATCTTGAAGTACGTGTCGCCTTCCAGGTAGTCTGTGAGGAAGCGCATACCACACTCCATGGTGAGGAGCTTGCCTGAGAACGGCAACAATTCCTTCTCCAGCGGAGTCAGGAAGGTAGCAGCCTCGCAGTAGCCCTTGGCCAGAGCCTCGAAGTACTCCATGCGCATCGTCACGAGGGAGGTATCCTTCTCATCCTCGGCAGCGGGGGAGGTGGAGGTGCGAATCATATCGCCGAAGTCATAGAGAGCAGAGCCCGGCATGGTGGTATCCAAGTCAATCACGCAAATGCCCTCACCCGTCACGTCATCGAGCATCACGTTGTTGAGCTTGGTGTCGTTGTGGGTCACGCGGAGGGGGAGCTCGCCGGAGGCAAGGTAATTCACCACCTTGTGGCAATCCGCCTCGCGGGAGAGGTACCAATCAATTTCCTTCTGCACACTCTTGGCACGGCCCAAGGGGTCTGTAGCAATGGCGTTCTGGAAGGTCTTGAAACGCTTGGTCGTGTTGTGGAAATCGGGGATGGTCTCGAAGAGAGGCTCACCGGGAAGGTTGGCACCCAGCTTCTGGAAATTGCCGAAAGCGCGGGCCACTTCAATGCACTGACCGGGATTCTCAATCATATCGTAGGTGCGAGCGCGGTCGATGAACGGGTACACGCGCCATACGTTGCCCTCGGAATCCTGGGCATAGGGCTTACCATCCTTGGAGGGGATGATGGTGAGCGTGCGGCGATAAGCTTCCTTGCAGCCTTCTTCCAAGAGCACGCGCAGAGCTTCATCCGTCACGCGCTTCACATTCTCCATGAGGGGAATGGGCTGTTTGAACACATTGCTGTTGATGCGCTGCAAGATGTAGCTGACACGCAGGCCAGCCTGGTCCACCTCAATACGGTATGTATCGTTGATGTGACCGGAGCCATAACCGGCACCACACACATAGTCTGCACGCAAATCAAACAGATTCGCAATAGCTTTGATATCGTACATGGTATACAGGCGTGGAATTAACCGAGTTTAGCGGGATATACACCCTCTTCCACCAGCTTGGCAATGCTCTCCACCACAGCCGGCTTGTCGCTGGGGTAGGTGACACCGAGCCAGTTGGCCGTGGTCTTGATGACGTTGCAATCAGCCTTGCCATTGTGGATGAGCTCATCTACCACAGTGGGGATGTAGCATTCGCTCTTCAGCTCAGCGCCATGAGCAGCCATGAAGCGGGTGAAGTGATCTTCAATCTGGTCGATGAAGCTGGCGGGGAACACCCAGAAGTTCATGGAGACAAGCTCCTCGGGGTCCACAGGCTTGCGCTCGCCGGTGAGGCAATCGCCGCGGCACACGCCGTCTGCTTCCATCATAATCTTGGTGTACTCCTCCACGCTGTCGAGGTAGCCATCCTTGATACCGCAGATACCGCGGTTTACATCACCGTGATCGCTGAGGGTATTCTTAAGGGGATAGCCAATCATGCCGTAGTGTTCCTTGCCATCTTCCGTCTTGGGAGCGGTCAGGAATTCAGCAGCTTTGGCAAAGGCATCTGCACCGTAGAAGTCATCAGCATTCACCACACCAAAGGGTTCCTTGACCACGTTGCGAGCAGCGCGCAGAGCGTGGGCGGTGCCCCAAGGCTTCACGCGGCCTTCAGGTACGCTGTAACCTTCGGGCAGGTCATCCAAGCACTGGAATGCGTAGTCAACTTCAATTTTATCGGCAAAGCGAGCGCCTACTTGGCTCTTGAAGGCTTCTTCAAAATCCTTGCGAATGATGAATACAACCTTGCCGAAACCGGCGCGGATGGCATCATACACAGAGTAATCAAGAATAACTTCACCATTGGGCCCCATGGGGTCCAACTGCTTGAGGCCACCGTAACGGCTGCCCATACCTGCTGCGAGAACGAGGAGTGTCGGTTTCATAGTATCAAAGAGTGTTATCGGACGTTAAATCCAATCTTACGCGGGTTATTCTAGCATTTTCCACAAAATTTGCAAGAGCTAAAAGCGAAAGAACTCAATTAAGCTCCGGGCAAGGGAGCAAATATTCACCACGGCAAAGGACGATTCCGCTGTCTGACGCCAATACCTCTACCCGCACCGCGCAAAAACCGCCGGGCGCGGGGCGAAGCTTCCCCAACTTTTGCGCCGGCTGCAAGGGCAGCTTTCCATCTGCCTGACGGGGGTGAGGCACAGGGAGGTTGCGCTGCGTTTCCGGCACACCATCGGCCGATATCAGCACGCTATCACCACTCATGATATTGAGTACGCGGTAAGCGTATCGGGGGCGCACAGGGTTGCCCCAATACAGAAGCTCAAACTCACCGGGGGCAAACTCGCGCAACTGCACAATCGGCACCGAGGATTCTCTGCACGGCGAAGGCTCGTACCACACGCCATGCGGCACCTGCAACACACGTTCATCGGGCAAATCGCACACCCGCATTTCCGCTCCCGGCTCTACAGCCCACGGGAACCCACAAGCAGCCCATATCAACACAACAAGCAATACCCCCACCCATGCCATAACCATGGACAGCAGCGAACGCACCCACCATTGATTCAGCCAAAGCATGCTCAGCTCATGTGGCGCAATGCACCGCGTATCAATTCATCTGTGCCGGCTTGCGGATTCTCCTTGAGCAAGGCCTTGATAGCCTTGCGGGATTCCGTTTGCTTGAAGCCAAGAGCAATGAGAGCCAGCTCCGCATCCGCTGCGGCCTGTGTGGTGGTCCCCTCCTGCTGGGCTTCCCAAGTGGAGGCAAGGCCGATTTTATCTTTCAGTTCCAGCACGATGCGCTCGGCTGTTTTCTTGCCAACCCCTTTAGCCCGGGCGATGGATTGCACATCACCGCTCACCACTGCACTTTTGAAGGCGGTCACATTCATACCGCTCAGGATGGCAATCGCCGTGGCCGGGCCAATCCCGCTCACTCTGTCGATGAGCAGGCGAAAGATATCCCGTTCTTCATCGGTAGCAAAGCCATAGAGGACCTGCATATTTTCGCGAATGTGGAGGTGCGTTTTCAGCGTAGCAGCCTGCCCCACCACGGGGTTGATGCGGTCGTAGGTCGACAAAGGCACATGCACTTCGTACCCTACGCCCCCCACATCCAATACGATAGATTGCGGCAAAGCTTCTGCTACGGTTCCTCTCAGAAATGCTATCATGCGGGCATCCTACACCACGGAAGCAGGGATGGCAAGCTGTGATTTTGTCAAACCGTCTCCCGGCTTAATCAGATTTGTGTGCATGCGGCGGGGGCTCATCATTTTCGGCTGCGCTACGCCGCAAAAGCGGGCACCCCAAGCATTTATTGGCGGCCTCTATGCGCAATTTTCGTTCATGGTCGTAAAGTTGCTCATAGCGCTCGGCTCGCTTCATCTCGCGCCAGAGGAAGATGCCCATGACAGCGGCTACGGATGCACCGTTTTGCACATATTCCAAGAAGGGGTTGAGTTCCGTGGTAGCCAAGCTGACTACCGCCAAGGCATTTGCCACCACAATCGTACTTGTCACCAATGAATTCGTCATCTCTACTCAATAGAGGCGGCACCCCGGTTCAAGGGGATTCCTGCCGGAGTGCCGCCGGGGTTGGGGCTTAGCTTATCGTTGCAACATCAGCTCTCACTGCACTGTATCTTCACAAACGCCTCTTCCTGCAAACGTGTGGCACCACATGCAAACTTAGCACGTATCTGCAAGGCTTCATCCAAGTCGTCTCGCACGGAGATTTTGACCTTGAAATCATCCCAAATGCCGAATTGAGCTTTGCTCTTGACCCAGGCCAAGCAAGAGCGCTCGCCTGTTTCGGCGTCCAAAGGCAGCAATTCCGTACGAATAATGCGGAAACCAAGGAAGGAATCCACCTTCCCCTCCGCCAAGGCACGCACCGTGTTATAATCATAGCTGGACACCTGAGGCTCACGCAGCAGGGAGTCAATCTGGCTGCTGCTACATGCCAACACCAGCTCATCGCCATACGCACGGCGCTCTTCATTCCAAGCCTCGGCCTTATGCAGCATGGCCAGAGCCTTGCGCAGCTTGGCTACTGTGAGGTTGCTACCGACAGCACTGCCGGAATCCACATAATCGCTCGCCACGACCTGATTCTCGCTGAAAGGAACAGCCTCTGTTCCGTTCTCGCCCGTGTAGTTCTCACCCAAGAAGGCATCCAGCATCACTTTATCCATGCTGCGCCCTGCGGCAGCGCGCAAGCCTTCAATCGTCTTGCTGACCGGCACATCAATGTTGGCCAATTTCTTGGCATCAAACTCATCAAAGCCGATGGCCTTGGTGTAAATGTGCGGGTACATTACACGACGATGAGTGGGAGCCTCCGTCAGCACGGTCTGCCCCATGCGGGACACCTTCTCCTCGAAGGCGAGCAGACCGTATTGGTCAAATGTGACCATCTTGCCGCTCAGGCCGTTTTCAACGGTCACGTACTTATCCAGGCGGGAAGCCTCCTGCTGCAAGTACGAGCCCCATTTTTCCGTGTACTTAATCTGATAATTCTGTTCGATATCAGCCATTTTCTTTATTCTTTCTATGTATCATTTTTAAGTGATGGGGGTGGCAAATCGGCATACGAAGATTACCCTATGCGGGGTCCGGCCGCGCGGCTCACGGCTAGGAGGTTGCCTCTTGCCGGGAATTGCAAGCTGGTAATTATTCCCCTCCGGTGCTCTTGCCAATATGAAAATAAGCACAATTTTACCATCTTGTCATCCATTCTGCACCCGGCGCATCTGATGCACCCTCCCCCGCTGCTTCAAAAAATATGCTCAAACAGCCACCCAATGTCGCATTTTAATCTTGACAAAAAGAATCTATTTCGGGCATCTATAGAGACAAGCGAAGCGTCCCAAGACGGGGCACCGGGAAAATTTTCAATAGACTTCACATGGCCAAGACCCTCATCATTGCAGAAAAGCCCAGCGTTGCGAGCGACCTTGCACGCGTGTTGGGCAAGAAACTAGGCAAGTTCAAAAAAGACACATCAACAGGCAGTTACGAGAACGAAAGCATCATCATCACCTCTGCTGTCGGCCACTTGGTAGAACAGAAAAAGCCCCAAACAGAGGATGGCAAGAGCCTGCCATGGAAGATGGAATACCTGCCGGTGATGCCCGGCACCATGGAGCTGGAGCCCATCGCCAAATCTGCAGACCGCTTGCGCAAAGTGTTGAAATTGGCCCGCAGCAAAGAGGTAAAAGACTTGGTCAACGCATGCGATGCCGGGCGCGAAGGCGAGCTCATTTTCCGCAACATCATCCGCTACGGCAAAATACGCAAACCCTTGCGCCGCCTGTGGATGCAAAGCATGACAGATGATGCCATTCTGGAAGCGTGGGACACCCTCAAGAGTGATGCCTCGATGGCCAATTTGGCAGATGCTGCGGTGTGCCGCTCCGAATCCGACTGGTTGGTAGGCCTCAACAGTACGCGAGCGCTCACGGTGCTGCAATCAGCCGGGGGCGGCTTCAACATCACCCCTACGGGGCGCGTGCAAACGCCTACGCTGGCTCTGCTGGCTGCACGCCAAAAAGAGATTCTGGCCTTTGAGCCGGAAACGTATTATGAAGTACGCGCCACCTTTGCCGCTGCAAGCGGCACCTACGAGGCTCGCTGGTTTGACCCGAAATGGAAAAAGAACGAGCAAGCGCCCCAGCGCACCAAGGAACGCATTTGGGATGCCGCCACGGCAGAAGCCATAGCCACGCGTTGCAAAGGACAGACTGCAGAGGTGAAGGAGGTTCGCAAACCCGTCTCCATGCCGCCGCCCCTGCTGTTTGATTTGACCTCACTGCAAAAAGAGGCCAGCAATCGCTTTGGATTCTCTGCCAGCCGCACGCTTCATCTGGCCCAAGAGTGCTACGAAAAGCACAAGGTGCTTACCTACCCCCGCACGGACTCCAAGTTTCTGCCCAACGATTACCTGAAAGTAGCCACTCGCACCGTGGCCGATTTGAAAGCCGCGCTACCGGAATACGCCGCCTTTGCGGAGGAAATCCTGAGCAGCGGGGGCATTCGCCCCAGCAAGCGCGTGTTCGACAGCAGCAAAGTGAGCGATCACTTCGCCATCATCCCCACCGGTAAGGTTGCAAACCTGAGCGGAGATGCCGCCAAAATCTTCACCTTGGTCGTGCAGCGTTTCCTGGGTGTCTTCATGCCCAATGCTGAGTTTGAAGATACGGAGCGCACCACCATCGTCAAAACGGCTCACGCCACGGATTCCTTCTACACCCACGGGCGCATCCAACTTAAAGCCGGCTGGCGCGCCCTCTACAGCAACCTGAGCCGCAAAAAAGATGAACTCTGCAAGGTAAACAAGGGTGAAAAGGTGACCAACACAGCGGCAGAATCCATTACCGACCGCACCAAGGCACCTTCGGCATACTCAGAAGCAACCCTGCTGACAGCGATGGAAACCGCAGGAAAATTGGTGGAGGACGAAGAGCTCTCCTACGCAATGAAGGAACGCGGCTTGGGCACCCCGGCCACGCGTGCCTCCATCATCGAAGGGCTCATCACCCAAGAATACATTGCCCGCGATGGTAAAGACTTGGTAGCCACCCGCCGTGGCATGGATTTGATTGATTTGCTGAGCAAAATTGGCCTGAGCACCCTTTCCAGCCCCGAGCTCACCGGTGAATGGGAATACAGGCTCAAGCAAATGGAGGCCGGCAAGCTGGACCGCAACTCCTTCATGAAAGATATCCGCACCTATACGGCAGAGATTGTGGAATCGGTGCAAGATTACATGAAGAATGGCAAAAATCCTGATTTGGCGGAAACATGCCCGGCCTGCGGCGCGCAAGGGCTCACCAGCCGATTGGATGCCATTGCCTGCCCGCAATGCCGCTTCCGCGTGCGCCGCGTGCATGCCGGACTCAGCCTCACGGATGAGCAAATCAAAGACCTCATCAGCAACAGGGAACTGCCCGTGATGGAGGGTTTCCGCTCCAAATTCGGCAAGCCCTTCAAAGCCGGGTTACGCTTGGTGGCTCCCACAACAGAGAAAGGAAATTGGAAGACAGATTTCTTCTTTGCAGACGAGAAGAAAGCTACCGCAGAAGCTGATACAGAAAATGCTACCACCCTCGGCAACACAGAGGTAGCCAACCAAGGCACACTGGAGCTCCAAGAGAATAGCAAACAATGGATCGTACCGGAGTTCACCCGTAAAAACGGCAAAAAAGGATTCACCATGGCCAAGGTCATCCTGGGGCGCGCCCTCGAAATAAACCACCTTTACCAAGTGTTGCAACAGGGTAAAACCGAGCTCATTTCCGGTTTTGTCTCGCAGCGCACGCACAAAAAGTTCGATGCATTCTTGGTGGTGGATGAAGCCAAGGGCAATGTAGCCTTCGAGTTCCCGCCCCGAGAACCCCGTAAAAAAGATGATTCGGCAAAAGCAGCTGAGCGTAAGTTTACCGCAGCCGATGCCACGCAAGAAGATTTGAGCAACGCACGCCGCCATGGCATCATCAAGGTGAAGGGCAAGGGCGAACACGAGCTGCTGGAGACGGAAAATGCCTGGCATGTGGATGGTGTTGTCTACGGCAAGGGCCGGCGCCCGCTCGTCATCCCCCACATCATGTGCGGAGTCAATTTGGAAGCCCCTCTCGTAGCGCAGCTGCTCACCAAGGGAAAAACGGAGCTCATCAAGAACTTCACCAGCCACAAGACGGGTAAAAACTTCGAGGCCTACCTTACCTTCACTCCCGGTACCGGCAAAGTGGGCTACGAATTCCCCCCGCGTAAATAAATGCCTCTCCTGCACTCCATCCGCTTCGCGCCGGATCGTTTCACCACGGGCATTATCATCAGCGTGGTGCTGGGGCTTCTTCTCCCCTGCACCGGTTGGGGTGCAGAAGCATTTGGGTGGGTGACGGAAGCAGCCATTTTCCTTCTGTTCTTTCTGTACGGGGCCAAGCTTTCCCGCGCATCTGTGCTGGAAGGGCTGCTCAACTGGCGCTTGCAAAGCATGGTGTTCTTCTTCACCTTTGTCTTTTTTCCGCTGGTCATCCCCCTGCTTCGCCCCGCTTTTGAGCCATTGGTAGGGGCCTCTCTTTATCTTGGGTTGCTCTATGTAGCCTGCCTACCGTCCACGGTGCAGAGCAGCATAGCGTTCACCTCCGTAGCGGCCGGCAATGTACCGGCGGCAGTTTGTTCGGCCTCCGTATCCAGCCTGTTGGGCGTATTTCTCACCCCCATGTTGGTAAGCCTGCTGTTTAGCACAGATGCCACTGCCCAAGCCGACATCGGGTTGGATACCATTGCCAAAATCAGCTATCAAATTCTGCTGCCGTTCTTCTTGGGGCAATTCACACAGCGCTGGTTGCGCCCATGGGTACACCGCCACCAAGAGCTCATCCGCTGGAATGACCAAGGCACCATCTGGCTTGTCGTGTACACCTCATTCTCCGGGGCAACGGCTCATGGCTACTGGACACAGCTGGATGCCACCCACCTAGGGGGCTTGGTATTTGTCTGCCTGGTGCTATTGAGCTTGGTGCATACCTGCACCTACTTCAGCAGCAAATGGCTGGGATTCAAGCGAGCAGATTGTATCACCATCGTCTTTTGCGGCTCCAAGAAAAGCCTGGCCGTGGGCGCGCCCATGATGATGGCTATCTTTGGAGAAGAATCCAACAACCTTCTGCTCCCTCTCATGATTTTCCACCAAGTGCAGCTCATGACCTGTGCCCACTTGGCAAAAATGTGGAAACCCCGAAAAGCCACTGCATAACTTACCAACATAAACACCATGCCAATTGCTTCTCCCACCCCCCCGGCAGAAAAGAAAATGCTGCCCTCATTCAGCATCGTGATGCCTTGCTATAACGTTGAACAGTTCGTCGAAGAAGCTTTGTTGTCCGTATTCGCTCAAAAATACGATGGGCGCATACAATACATCATTGTAGATGATGGCTCGACTGACAACACATGGGAGGTCATTCAAAACACGGTCCAAAAGGCCGGACAGGGACTTGATGTATGCCTGATTCAACATGAAAAAAACAAGGGTGTATCCGCAGCAACAGACACTTGCTATCGGCACGCCACAGGAGACTGGATTATCAAAGCCGATTCGGATGATGTACAGCTTGAAACACGCTGTGCAGAGTACGCACGCCTCATCACCAAATACCCGCAAGTAGGCTGTATCATCTTATCCTGCCAGCGGATGGAAGAAGACAAGACCCCGCGAGAACTCGTGCCGTACTGTTCCTGTTTGTATGATGACGCACCGGATGAAATCTACTTGCACACGCCTGAACAACGGTTCAGCAACATCATGCGCCAAGGCCCCACAGCCTCCATCTACGCCCTTGGTGGCACCACGGCCATGAAACGCACCCTATACGAGCGGTGGGGCGACCTGATGGCAGATGCCCAATCCGACATCCGATTTTCTGATGATACCGTGTGGGGAGGCCGCTACATTTTAACAGCGCCCATTGTAGGCTCACGCGCACTTGCTTGTATGTACCGTACACGCTCTTCCGGCAACTTAGAATACCGCAGCAGGGGACTGAAGTATTCTGATTTTGTGCATGAAGAGTTGAATTCATCCCGCAACATGAAAGCCAGGGCAGAAGGCTATGCCCTGTGTTGCCGCGCTGCACAACGAGCCATAGAACAACCGGAGCTTACAGATTGGACTCCGGAGCAAATCAAGGCTTACCACAACCAAAATTATGGCGAGCAAATCTATTTCGCCGCGCGCGCTGAATGGTGGTCGTGGAATTGGTTCAAACGCCTGCAATGGTACAGAGCTCATGCGCAGCAGCTTCTCCCCCCGCACAGGGCGTGGTGCAAGTTGCGTCTGCTCCCGCTTAGCATCGTTTGTTTGCTCAAATCCATGCGCAAAAGTTGAAACGAGCGGTACCGGCAACTCAGCTATCAAGTAAGCGATAGCGCTTTCGCCGCACGGACGCATCCGTCCCGAATTCCTATGGGAGGGGCTTACGACAACAAGGGCTTGCTTCGCGGATGAAGCAAGCCCTTGACAGAACGAATGATGTAAGTCGGGTTAGATATCCCACGCATCCAGCCACTTGAAGGAGACGATGCGGAACTTGCGGCCCATCACCTGATTGGCGCGGGAGAGCCCCTTGCCCTTGCTGCCATCGGGCTCATACTCGCGGTCAGACGGGGCATTGGTGGGATCCACATAATCCATGGTGCGTTGTACCACAGCCTCGCACCATGCCTGAGCCAAAATGGCGTTGCGCACATTGCGCACGCAGCCGTATGCGCGCACGGTGAAGGTATCATCACGCACGGTGAGGATGTTGCCGAGGGAGGCCAACACATCACTCTGAATCAGGTAGCCGGGTGCAGCCGTGTACAAAGAGCCCTCCTCGGCCTTCGGGAAGACGAACAAATCACCACTGCCGGGCTTGGGCACTTCCACCTCATCAAAGAGGTTGTTGATATCCGTCTCATCAATAGCTGCCTGCAAGGCACCCTTGAGAGCCGTCTCTGAACCGCCCTTATCCAAGCGGCGGTTGATGAAGTCCGACATATTGAGGAAGGGCCCGCGCTTGCGCACCTGTTTCACAATCTGCTTGGCCAGTTCGCGGATGGATTCCGGCTCCAGCATGCGCACCTCGCCCCAAGCGGCAGCAGCTCCGCTACTGCGGCGCAGAGAATTGGAGCCCTGCATCATGCTATAACCGCCCAAGGAATCGATACTCTTATCGGTGGTGGATACCATGAAGCGGGAGAAAAGGACCTGGCTTTCGGACTTGTTGCTTTCTACGAGCGAGAGGTCCTTCTCTCCCACGTTGGTAACAAGCTTGCGCTTAGCCAAGCCTTGCAGGACAGAAGCCCACGCATCTTCCGAGATGGAGTTCACGTTGAAGCCACCATCAATCATAAGGTACTGGGCAATGTACTTCCAGCCATCTTTATCCATGATACGCTTGATGATTTCCGCATCCTTGTATGAGGTGGCGGACTTTTTGTAACGCGAAACGGGGAGAGCTTCCTTGCCACTGAGGAAATCTTCCATCACGTCCTGAGCTTTGCGAGTAGATTTACTACCATCCGGCATATCAGACACGGAGGAGCAGAACCAGCGATCCCACATGGCATCGTTGATAAGAAGACCATGATCAAAGAAATCGCTGAATACTTGACCATTGCCACCAACAACAGTGGAAATTTCCTTTTTGTGGAATGCATATACATCTCCCGGGGGCAAGCAAGGGTCTGCAAAAGCATTGCCTATACCCACACCGGGAACGCCGCTCTGGTATTGCATGCGCCGCTGAGCCGAAAGGTGAGCATAGCCGGAAGCTGACTGCGGGCTATACCAACCGGGCTGCAAACGCATACCGGCAAAACCGGCCAAGGAAAACGGCGGATGCAACGGCAATTCCAACACAGAGACAAAGGATACCTGCTCACCATCGCTCGTGATGCCTAACACGCCGTTGCGACCTACGTTATCCATGGGGCAAGCCCCCAAACCACCTCCTACATCCAGAGCAGCCAGCTGATAGGGGTGATACTGGCGCTGCTGGTCATCAGGGTTAATAATCATGCTACCCCAGAACGCGGGGCTGGAGTGCTGCCACACCTTGGTGCGGTAGTCTTTGCCCTCAAACATGCGGGCATCCATGTTGGGATTAGCAGACTTGGGCACAATGCCGATGGCTGCAATGAAATAAGGCACATTGGGGTCGCTCTGGCTTCCATCCAACGTCCATACGCCATCATCGCGATCCGCATCGCAAAACACCTTATTGACCCCGCCATCTTGAGGGTTGTACCAGCCCAACAAGCCCATCTGCGGACTGGCAGCGCGCTTACCATCGCCCCCGGCTGCGGCGTTGGTAGAATATATGTCAATACCGTTAAACCCATTGTATATGGTAATGGCTTCAGGACTCTGGGGGGCAAAGAATTGCCCATCTGATCCGGCTGCGCCTGACAGACGGAGGCTCAAACGGAAGCGCCCTGCATCAATATTGCTTGCTGCAGCATTACCAAAGTCTGCCGCTTTGCCCGGAGATGTGTGCGAATAGATATTAATCGGGTTACCAGCAACGGAGCTCGGGTTGTAGCCCAGAACCCAAGGATTTTTGCCAATATCCTGAGAGGATTGCGTCTTTTCCACGCGACCGCTAGCTGGCGAGAAGAAGAGGATTTCACCCGGATTGAAGACAATATCCCCAGTCTCATCCCCCTTGGCAGCTTGGAAGAACTCACCGAAGTCCTGCCCCATCACTTCGTTTTTATTATTATCCGTACGTTTAAATCCACGGTCCCCCCATTCCAAATCATCCCAACTGTTTACCTTTCTTCTTTGGGGGAATGCCTTTGATTGCATACCAGCTACCTTATAAGGCAAGGAGTGGGACCAAAGCTGACGCCCCCGGATGCGCATCGGCACATTGTAAGGATTCCACCACAGGAACATCGGTGCATAGCAAATCCCCAAATTATACATCTGTTCTTGGTTGCCATCGTTGGTCAACACACTCTTACCACTACTATCTACGGATGGTTCCTCCACCAAGCCCACCGTATTCATGAAGGCCAACAGCACGGGAGTTCGGGCATAGCCGGCGTGCTTACTCCCCTGATCCATCATGGAGCGCCCTTCATAGATTGTGGCGCTGGAGTTGGCCGCCACAGAATCAGGATTACCCAGTTGCTTAGGATTGGATTGGGGGTAAGCGGAGCCGCTCATACGCGTATAACCATCATTCACCCCGCCAATGAGACGAGCCGTGAAGTTGTCGGAATCATTGGCATCCCCATTCGGCCAGCAATTGTAATAAGAGTGCAGGGTCTGCCAAGAACCGATGGGCATGTTTTTCTCTGTGCCCACAGGCACATCCTTCCCCTCGGCAATGGGGCAATCTTGGTCAGAACGAACGGCAAAATCCGTCCCTTTCAAGTCCTTCTTATTGAGCAACAGGCACAAGTCTTCCTTAAAGCCGCCCGTGCGCACATTGATGGGCAAGCTGAAAGAGGCAGTGGTCACGTCAAAGAAATAAGGCATGCCCGCAGCTTGAGAAGATGAACCAATCAGCGGAATACTGTTGAGGGTAAGCAGCTTCTGCGGATTCTCTATCTTCATGGGCACAAAGTCCAGAGACTCACTATCCACAAACATGGGGCCGGGTGTATCCCACGTTTGGCGCAGCACGCGGAGCGGGTCGTTCTCTTCCTCGCGGTCCACGATGGAGATTTTGCTCTTCTGGTTTTCGCCGCCTACCCACCAAGCAAAGCTGGCTTTATTCTTGCCGGAGGAGGGCATGTTGAGCAAATCCGCATACACGTAGTGGCGCCCGGTCAGGCGCTTACCCAGCGTACCCTCACCGACCAAGCAAATGCGCTGGCCGGGCTTGCGGGTACCCAAATCGTTCACAGACTGCATGTTGTGGAGCTCATCAGGATTGCGGGAGGATATAAGCCACTTGCGGAACATGGATTCACGCCCTTGGCGATAAGTTTCCCTGATATCGCTCCCCTTGCCTACCACGGGTTTGCCATAAATGGGGCCGGACCAGCTATCCCACACACCCAGAATGTGCTGAGATACGCTACCCTCCGATTCAGAGATGATACCGGAGCTGGCAGACACGCGGCGATCGGGGCCCATTTCCATCTGCAAATTGGCAATAGCATCATCCAAGCCAATGAGGGCCTGCTGGCGAGCCTCGGCTTGCAGCACGGTCTGCATGGCTATGCGGTTTTGGGAAGAAGCCATTGCCAAGATGCCCACCGCCAAGAGGGTGAGTAGCATCATAAGCGTCAGCGATGCAATGAGAGCAAAGCCATGCTTCTTTTTCTTAATCAATCTTTTATGCGGAAAACTTGCTCGTTTGATTTTCATACACTAATCAACAGTACCCTACTACTATACACCCCAAGGGACGCACGTCAAGCAAATTCGGGGACCAGGCCACCCAAAAATGGCGATTTTTCAGGGGAGAAAAGAACCCATCGGAAACGAGCTCCGATGGGTTCTTTGGGCTACGAAGTATAAGATTCGAACTTATGACCCCATCCGTGTGAAGGATGTGCTCTACCACTGAGCTAACTTCGCATTGTTGCATCCGGGAATCGGGTGCGGGCGCATTCTACCAATCATTTTTCTTCTTTGCAAGCTTTTTCTGCAAAAAAAGTCATTTTCTTTCATTTTGGGCTCCGATTTTACAAGACGTGAGCAGGTGCTTTATTGGTGCGTAGGGCGGAGCCGGGCGATGTCAAATCCGCGCAGTATCGCTTCTTGCAAGAGCGGGAGAATCTGCGGCAAGGGGGCATGCGCCTGCCTGCTGAGCAACCACAAGCAGGAGCCCGTATCATTGGAAACCAGCGCATTTTGGTAGGCAGAGTCCACCCGCAACACATGGTATGGAGTGGAAATGAAGCGCAGCAGCGGCACAAAGGATATCTGCAACACCCCATCAGCCACCGGCCAGGCCTTGGCCCTCGCCTTGTACACCTTGCCGGTGGCATCTGAGCCGTAATTGGAGACACTTACCCGGCCATCCGGCAACAGCGTGTATTCCGTCCACACTGTCTCCAAACCATATTCGAAGGGTGTTTCAAAGCGTGCCAGCTCATACCAGCGGCCCATATAGCAGCGCCAATCAATCCTAGGAGCGGGTGTTGTTTCAGGGGCTTCTCCAGATGGGGCAGGCATTTTTCGCTCGCTCAAGTAGTATTGCAAGGCACGCAGAATCATGCTGCGTGAGACACAGGGTCCGGCCCTCTTTCCCCAAAAACAGGCAGGGATTTAGGCAGGCAGCAGGCGCACCACACGGTCTGCACGCGGGAGGGTGATGGTGATACTGGTGCCCGTACCTTCCTTGGATGCAATGCCCAGCGTGCCGCCATGGTCTTTGATAATGCGGCGTACAATAAGGAGGCCTAATCCATTGCCCTTCTTTTTGGTAGAGCGAAAAGCCTCGTACATGCTCCCCATCACCTCGTGCGAGATACCGGTGCCGTTGTCGCTGATGATGATGCGCACATCCGTATCATTGTAATCAGTCTGGATGTAGACTCCCCCCTGCTCACCGGGGATGGATTGGTATGCATTGCGAATCAGGTTGTAGAAGACTTGGAAGAGCTGATTACCATCGGCGCTGAGCTCCGGCAAATCCTCACAGTATGCCTGCTGCACGGCAATACCACGCGGAGCAATTTCCGGGGCAAGCACATCTAACACATGAGTGATAAGCTCGTTGATGCGCACGGGCTCACGCTGCAATTGCGAGGGGCGCATCGATTTAAGGAATTGGTGCAGGAGGGTATCCAAGCGGCGCGTTTCGGCAAGAGCCCCCTCCAAAAGCGGGGCCAGTTTTTCCTGTTCAGCGTGCCCCATTTTGGCGAGTTTGCGCTGCATGAGCTGCAAATTAAGGCCTAGGGAATTAAGCGGATTACCAATTTCGTGCGCCACGGCACTTGCCATAAATGAGAGGAGGTTCATCTGCTCTGCCTCGGCATTTTCCTCGCCCTGCTCCACCCTCTCGGTATCATCCCGCACCAGCAACAGGTATTCCAAGCCATCTGCCACAGGGCTCATCAGGAAATTGTAGTGCTTGGGCTCGGGGTAATTCACGTGCAAATCGCGGGTGATGGCCACGCCACTGCCACACAGCTCTTTCCAGCTGCACGTGCCACCTACCAAGCGCTCAAAGGGCTCTTTGACCAGCTCTCGCAATGGGCGACCATAAATGGACACCGCAGCTTTGTTGGCAAAGCGCGGGTGCCCATCCGCATCAAAGAGAATCAACCCATCTCGCAGCGCATCAAACACATCCTGCAACAAGCCCTTATCGGAAGCTAGGCGGAGAAAAAGGCTGCGCAGCTCATCCGGATCCAAGCGATCCAGACGCGCCATGATTTTTTCCATTGTATCGCGGTTCATGGTGCGTATCAGAAGTCAACTTTAATTTCGCGGAACACGGCGGGGATTTCAGCACGGTATGTTTTGCCACCGTCTGCCGATTCACAAGGAATTGCCACCGCATCTGCCACAAGGCGCGGTGCGGCGTGGTAAGGAAGAGCATGCAGCACCAAGGTGATGGAACTGTTGACCGCCGCCCGCTCGCCCTTTACCGAACAGGAAAGGGTAAAGGAGCGCGCGGCCGAGCAGTAGCGGAAGGTGCGCAACAGATAGTTCTCTTCCTCAAGCGCGTGCGGATCATCCCCGGCATCCTCGTAGTGGCAGCTTTCTTCGCAGGTGTGGGGCACCCACCACAAATCATAGGTGAGCGGGGGTGCCGGCAATTCATCCGCATACTGCTGCACCGGCCAACGAGGGATGATGTGGCCGCCGCGCACATACACAGGAATGCGCGAGATGGGCGTATTGACCCACGTCTCGGATTCTGCCACAGGCGCGGGAGCATCCGTCCAGAAGCAATACCATGTGCCCGGGGGCACGTAGAGAAAGCGACCCGCCTCACCGGGATGGTGCACCGGCACTACGTAAAGTGCATCCCCCACAAAAAACTCACTACTGCGCCAGTAGGTATCCTCGTTCTCCGGGAACATAAGCGCCAGCGAGCGGATGATGGGTGTACCCTCCACCGAATAGCGGTAAAATTGGGTGTAAAAATACGGAAGCAAACGGTAGCGCGTCTCAATCGCATGCCGCACCGCCCCCTCTACCACAGAGCCAAACATCCATGGCTCCTGTCCGCCGAACTCCCCGCTGTTGTGATTGCGGAAGAACACGTGGAAGGCGGCCAGTTGCATCCAACGGCAGAAAAGCTCGGGCGTGGGGCGCCCCAAAAAGCCCCCGGTATCTGCGCCGCAGAACGACACACCGCTGGCGGAGAGGCGCTGCACCATCAGATTGGCCATCTTCAGGTTATCCCAATCGGAATAATTGTCGCCCGTCCATGTGGCCGCCCAGCGCTGCAAGCCGGCAAAGCCGGCGCGGCTCAGCACAAAGGGGCGCCGCTCGGGGGCGCTACGCTTCATACCTAGTCGGGTTGCCATGGCCATGCACTGGCCATACACATTGTGGGCCTTGAGATGGGAGCAGGAGAAGCCGTCAAACGCGTGGCGAGTATCATCCGGGAAGGTCTTATCCGGGAAGATGGCGGGCTCGTTCATATCCGTCCACACACCGCGCACACCGTATTCTGCAATTTGGCGGTGAAACAGCGCGGCCCACCATTCGCGTGTTTCGGGCGAGGTAAAATCCGGGAAGGTACAGGAGCCGGGCCACACGTCCCCTTCCAACAGGGCGCCATCATGGCGGCGGCAGAATACATTGCGTTCAAACCCGCTGCGCCACACGTAATTATCCGGGTTGATTTTGATGCCTGGGTCTACAATCGTCACCACCTTGAACCCCATCTCACCCAAGCGGGCAATCATCTTTTCCGGCTCGGGGAAACGTGTTCTATCCCAAGTGAGAGCTTGGTATTGATTCATGTGGTGAATATCCAGGTGAATAGCATCACAGGGAATGCTGCGATTGCGCAGCTCTGCAGCCAGCTCCATCACGTTGGATTCAGGGTAATAGCTCCACTTGCTCTGGTGGTAGCCCAAAGCCCACAGCGGGGGCAGTGGCGGCAAGCCCGTGAGGCGGGTGTACATGCGCACCGTGTCCAAAGCGGTGCGCCCGGAGATGAAGTAGTAATCCATCACCCCGCCATCTGCACCAAACAGGAGGCGGTCTGCCCGTTCTTTGCCAAAATCAAAGTACGAGCGCATGGTGTTATCAAAGAAAATGCCGTACTGGGTACCTTCGTTGAGACACAGGAAGAAAGGGATACTCTTGTAGAGGGGGTCGCTATCGGGGTTGAACTTGTAGTGGTCGGCCCCCCACATTTCAAAGCGGCGGCCGCGCATGTTGAGCGCGCAGGGTTTGTCCCCCAGCGCAAAAAAGTGCGCTTTCTCCGGCATTTTTTTGAGCACCCACACCAATTCATCGCCCGTGCGCTCCTGCAAGCGGTGCCCCATCCCCTCGGCATCTGCGCACAAGGTGTAGCCACAATCATCAGCAAACTCCAAGCCGGCATCATCCTTGCGGATGCGCACGCGCAGCGCGGGTGTGCGCACTTCGTAGTAGGAATCCGTCTCCCGCTCCGTCAGGGGGACCTGCTGCATGAGGTACTGCGGCGATACCCCATAGCTGGGGATATTTTCAAACACTGCATGCGACACATAGCGGCAGCGCACCATGCCCGGCTCCATGAAATAAAGGCGCAAACGGTTCGTCGGCAGTTGAAGTTCCAACGTCCGAGCGTCCACCCATTCGTAGTGGTGGATACAATTTTTGGGGTGGGGGGAATCCATCGTTCAGATGGTGGGCAGGACTAACCCGGAGGCCACTGCAAGCTACGCCCGCCGAGGATGTGGATGTGCAAATGCGGCACGGTCTGGCCGGCATCCGCGCCGGTATTCATCACCGTGCGGAAACCGCCGGGCTCCAAGCCCAAATCACGTGCTATATCTCCCACTTTGAGCATCAGATGTGCCAGCAGGGCGGCATCTTCAGCAGTGGCGGCAGCTATATCGCGTAGCGGCTTTCTGGGCACCAGCAGCACATGCACAGGAGCCACAGGCGCTACATCGCGAAATGCAACACACAGCTCATCCTCATACACCATGGCGGCCGGTATCTCTTTGTCTGCTATTTTTTGAAAGAGTGTTTTCTCCATCTCACGCGCAGTATAGCGCAGCATATCTGAAATTGCAATTGCATTTTTGTGTTCTGCGCGCTATACTGGGGGTGACATGCCGGAACAGGAAGATCTCAACACATTCGACAGCTTGGACTGCGGAGGCGCCGTGCTCATGCTTGGTGTCACGCCTGCGGCTATCTCCTACTTCCTGCTGGACAACATGGTCTTGGCCATCACCTTTGGCGTCATTGCAGTTGTGGTGGCGCTTTTGGTGTACGTACTCTCCCTCATCACCCATTGGCGGCTCATTCCCCGCATTGTGGATATACTGGGTATGACCCTCACCCCCCTCTTCTTCGGCATCGCGATTTGGATTTGGTGCACAATGTAAGTGCACGGGCGGGCATCACTCCATGAGGGCATCCCCCTCAATGGCGGATTCCGGCCAAATGCCCTGCTCCACCATAAATACTTCCCACGCCAGCAAAATTTGTTCGAACACGGCGGGGTTCACCTCGAAATGAGTCAGCGTGTGGTCACCACCGGGGCACAGCACCAACTCAGCAGTATTTCCCAGCTGGCGCCACTCCTCGCAAAACCACTCGCGCATTTCAAAATCAAGCAAAGGGTCTGCCATGCCATGGGCGCAGAAAAGAGGCGGCAAATTGCGCCGCAGCAAAGCACAGGGGTTGATGGCATCCGAATTCAGCATTTCTGTCTTCACGTGGAGCATGCGAGCCTCCGGGGCATCCACATCCACCACACCGCGCAAAATAGCCACACACGCGGGGGAAAGCGGCAACACATCTTTGCTGCCAAACTGCCACCAGCGGCGCGTTTCCAACATGGGCTGCATCGCAGCGTTGAGCGCCATGAGCCCGCCGGCATCCGCACCGGCCAAGGTGATGCGGTCTTGGTCTATCCCCAAGCCGGCAGCATTGTGGTGAATCCAGCCCCAAGCATCCAAGCCGTCTTGGATAATTTCTTCTGCCGTCACCTCGTAGCAGGCGTGTGTGCGGTATTCCGGCAACACGCAGACGATACCGCGGTGCGCCAGGTGCATAGCCCAAGAAACGAACTCCTCATGATACTCCAAAGCCCACATCCCGCCATGAAAAAACATGACCGCCGGGGCAAATGCCTGGGGACTGTGCCCTATCGGCGCAAAAAGCCGAGCGCGCAGTTCCACCCCATCGGCAAAGCGCTTCCACACAAAAGAGGGCGCTTTGTCGAGCATTCGCTGGCAGCGAGCCTCCTCGGCGGTGCGGGGTCTGCGGGGAAAGGACGTCATAAAGTGAACACAGTATGCTATTTTCTTGCCATGAAAGCAAGTCTGATGTAAGTTCTAAACAGATATGAGAGCAAATTTTTTCATTGGATGCGTGTTTGGGCTGTGCGTAGCCGGCCTTTCAGAAGCGCAAATGACCCAAGCCGGTATTGATGCGGCGCGCAGACAGCTCGCCGAAGCGCAGAAACACGCCAACGGCCCGGCCCACTTTGCCATCCCGGATCAGGAGCAAGCCCGCAAAACCGCGGAAATGGTGTACAACACTTGGCGATTGAGCATGATCCGCGGCAGCGAGCCCTCTTGGCGCAGCAGCACCTCTGCCGCACGCCAGGTCAAGGTGCGCAATCTCATCATTTCCCAGCGCGGCAGCTTCCCCCGGGATTTCTTTAGCCAACTGCAAGAGCCCCCCAAGCTGGAAAACTTTGTCTACGTGGGCTCGCTCATGGGCTGCAATGGCCGCACCATGGCCTCCACCTACGTGGGCAAACTGCAACTGGGCAACAGCAAAGCCAAAGAAAATGCTTATGTGCTGGAATTTGTGTTTGAAAATGGCAAGTGGAAACTGGATCAGAGCCGTTTCTTCGACCTGAGCCAACTACCGGATGTGCGCAAGCGCCTGCATGCCCGCGACCTGAGCGTGCTCAAGGAGCAAGATGGATTCCAACCCTACACCAGCATCCCCAAGCCCCCACCCGCATGCAAAGAGCCTGAGCTTATCGGCAAGATTTTTGTGGACTGCCCCGGGCGCTCTATTGATATGACCATCAATGGAGTGTCCATCCATGAATTTGATGACGAACGCCGCGCAGATGTCATTTCCGGCGGGTTGAAACGAGGCCGCAACACAATCAGCTACACCATCCGCGACCGCGAAGGACTGAAACGCCCCGGCATGGGAATTGGCATCTTCGTCATGCCCGAAACGCCCGGCAACACCCCCGTGTGCGTATATGACCACCTCTTGGATGCTACCGATACGGCCAACGGCGGCTCATTCACCTTCTCTATAGAGAATGCGCACATTGCCTCCATGAACCCTAAATTCAAGGGCGAAAAACCCGCGCCGTACCACGCTGTCCCCCTGAAAGCCAAGCCCAAGAAATAAACAAAAAAACGGCTATCAGGAGAATGAAATGCCTCACTTTAGACTGGCAATCCACCCATCCGCTATAGTATAATTCTCCCGCTTCCAACCAGCGTCTGCCCATGAAACTTCGTTTTCTTTTCCCCATTCTGTGTGCTATCACCGCATGCTTCAGCAGCTGCCAGAGCCAGAAAGCCTACCCCGTCTACTTCCTGACAGAAGCCCGGGGCACGGAATCCGGCTCTCGCTTCCTTATCATGTACCGCGGCCGCCCCTACACCAAGCTGCCCATTCTCACGCTGGAGCACTTTGAAAAATTCCGCTCGTTTGTCAACCCAAACGGCTCATACGGTGTAGAGCTCTTCATCAAGAAAGAATGGCGCACACGCCTCTACATGGCAACCCAGGAAAACATCGGCCTACTGCTTCTGCCGGTTGTAAACGGCTTGGCCTTTGAGCCTCAGCGCATTGACCGCGCCGTAACCGATGGCGAGCTGGTCATCTGGAATGGTCTCAACGGCTACGACCTCAAGCAAATTGCCAAGACGGTAAAACCCATGGTGCCGGAAATCGAAGAAAAACGCTTCTTGGAAAAGAACCCGCGCCCGCTGCCGGAGAAGCCCAAGAACCCCAGCCAGACCAAAGACCACACAGGACGCACCATCGGTGAACTCTTCCACTCGGCAGACTAATGCGGAGCATCATCCGGCAGATTTTGATGATCATGTGCAGCTTGGGCTTAGCCCAGGCTGCTCAAGATTTAGTATACCGACTGCCGACAAGCAATGATGCCCTGTTCCGCGGCGACAACGAGGGATTCTACATGTACTGCGACCGCCACTTCGAGGGCGAGCACACCCAGCCGTGGGAAGCGGGCACATACGGCATGGTGCGCAACCCCTTCCGCGCCGGCAACGGCCAAGTCATGTTCAGCCGCATGCACGAGGGAATTGATGTAAAACCGCTTTACCGCGATGCAAAAGGAGAACCGCTGGATAAGGTTCGCCCCATTGCCCCCGGCAAAGTCGTGCATGTGAATGATACCCCCGGCACCAGCAACTATGGCCGCTACGTGGTGGTGCAACACCGCGTGCCCGAAGGGTTCATCTACTCCCTGTATGCTCACTTGGCCTCCGTTTCCTGCACAGTGGGCCAACGCGTCGGCACCGGCAATGAGCTGGGGGTCATGGGACACACCGGCGTGGGCTTGGACCGAGTGCGCTCCCACCTTCACTTGGAAATCGGCTTACTCATCAATGCTCACTACGACAAATTTTGCTCCGCAGAAAACAAGCAAGGCTTGTACAACGGTCTGAACCTCATCGGTTTTAACCCCACAGATTTGCTCATCATGAGCAAAAATGGAGAGCCGGTTTCCCTCTCCCGCTATTTCAGCACCCTCAAAGAGCACTACCGCGTGCGAGTCCCCCGAGTGGGCACCATGGATTTGCTCAAGCGCCACCCCTTCCTCTACAAAGGCAAGCGCGGCATGCGCCCCAAATCCTTGGATATCGCCTTCACTGCAGCCGGGGTCCCCATCGCCGTATACCCCTCGCACGAAGAAGTGCGCACCCCAACGCTCATTGACTGCAAACCCATGCCCACCCTGCAACAAAATTGCACCGTCAACCGCGTCAAAAACAGCAGTAAAGACGCCGCCCTCACACGCTCCGGTCTGCGCTATATCGAACAATACCTCTGGCTGGAAGGCCGCTATCCTTTCCCCGAACAAACGCAACAGCAATGAAACCTGCCTTCATCCTCCCTCTGCTCTTTCTGTCTCAGGTGGCACAAGCTCACCTCGCCCAAGCTGAGCACTTGGTGCGCAATGAGCATTATGCTGAGGCGCTGTCCGCAATCCCCGCAGATGATAAGAGCCCCGAGGCGCTGTATTGGAAAGGGCAGGCTTTGCTGCATCTGGAGCGTTTGCCGGAGGCGGCCTTGGCATTCAACGGGGTGCCTCAAGATTCCCCGCTCTACCCCTATGCTGCCAAAGGCACCCTCTACTGCGCCTGGAAAAGCCCGGCTCTTAATTTTGTGGAGATGGTAGCCCCCCTCACGGCCAGCCCCAACAATGAAATTGCCACCTTGGCCTTGGCAGCCTTGGCAGAGCACCAACTGCGCCACACTCGCAAAGGTGATACCTCCACCTTGGAAACCCTCCGTAAGTTATCGCAATCCGACCGGACTCTCATTCCCCTGGTCAAACTGCTGGATTTGGAAGCCATGCGCCGCCAAGGCAAATACGACCAAGCCCTGCAATACGGGCGCGAGCTCGAGGATGACCCCGCCTACCCCCCCCAGATGAAACAACGCGTGCGATTGGCACTATCGGACGTGTACTACGACAAGGAAGCTGCACTCAAAGGCACCGAGCTGCAAGAAGGCGATGAGGACGACGAAGGCCGCGGCGAAGAAACGCTGCTGCAATTCATCTCTGCCAACCCCAATTCCCCGCTGCTGGAAGAAGCATTCCGCCGATTAGACGAGCGACGCGCCTTTACCGACAGCGAATATGCGCTGGCAAAGCTGCGAGAGTGGAGCCAAGACCCGGAGCACGCGCGGCGCGCTACCCTAGCCCTACTGGCCCTGCAGCGCCTGCGCCTGCGCAACGAACCCAACACGCAAGATGCCACCTACGCCAACACGGCACATGCCCTCTTCCCGCATGAGCCGGCTACCCGTGTCATCTTGCAAGAACGCATCCGCGATTTGTTTACCAAGGAGAAAAAGGCCGAAGCCAAGCTGTATCTTGACATGCTGCAAGGGGAAGATGATGCCCGCACGCGCTTTTTCCGCGCCTCGCTCATGGCGGATTCGGATAAACACGCAGCCAAGGATGAGTTCCTGCGCTGTGCAGATATAGCCCCGGCTGATGTGCGCCCGATTGCACTGGTCAATGCCATGACATGCGCCTTCGAGACGGGGGATGAATACACCGTGCAGCAGATTTTGGACACGCCCATGCTCGCCTCCGGCAAGCGCATGCTGCTCTTGGCGCATGCGGAGCTCATCCTCGCCACCAACCCCGAGAAAGCTCGCAAAGAACTGGAAGAAGCAGCCTCTTTATCGCCCACACCTATTCAAATGGCCGATATTGATATGGCCTTGGCTCAAATCGAACTGCTGAGCGCCCCCGAAAACAGCCTGCAACGCCTCAATCATTACCCCCCGGAAGTCCGCAAAAATTGGTCGGATGCCCGCATCCTGCGCTTGTTTGCCCTGCGCATGCAAGCATGCGATAAAATTGCCCAAAAGCAAGAAGGCACCAATCTCAATGCCCCCCCGCCCTCCCTCGGCCTGATTCGAGATGCCCTTGCCACCGACCTGAAACCAGCTATTCGATTGGTCCTCACTTCCACCTTGGCCGATAAGCTCTCCGAAGCACGCAAGCATGAAGAAGCTCTCACCATTTTGGAGAGCTTGCTACCTGCTCTGCCCTCCGGCGAGGACAAAGCCCGCATCTACATGATGGCCGCGCGCGAGGCAGAACAACTGGGCTCCCTGCCCGCCCTCAAAAAAGCCATCGCCTTCTACGAAGCCAGCATCGATTTGGATTCCCCTCTCTCCAATCGCGCCCGCGCTCGCATGGCTGCCATTTTAGCATGGATTAACCGTGGTACCAAAGCCAAGGAAATCCTCCACACCATCCTGCGCGATAAAGACAAATTATCCCCGGATGAGCTGGCACACACCTACACAGTCATGGCAGATGTGTGGGCCATGGAGGATGATGAAACCAGCCACAACACAGCCCTGCAATACTGCGAAAGCATTTGGGCGCTGGAGGGAATCTCCGAAACCTGGAAAACACGTGCCCGCCTGCAACACGCCATGTTCTGCAGCCGCTTCCGCATGCACCCTCTTGCCTTGGCAGATTACCTGAGCATCTTGGCCACCTGCCCTGCCAGCGGTGCAGACCCGCACGAGGATGAATGGTTTGTGCTCTATGCCGCGGGAGCCGGTGCCATATCCGAGCACTTGCAGCTCAAAAACTACGAAGAAGCCGCCCGCCTGGCAGAGCTAATTGCCTCCTGGCCCCATCCCGTTGGCACCCCGCGCCCCGCCACCGAAGCCGAAGGCCCCCAGGCTAAGCGCTTTGCCGAATGGGCAGAGGGCATCCGCCGCGCGCATTACCTCAAACCCGGCAGCCGCCACCAACAAAACGGGCATCAGCGCACATCGCACCATACAGCGCGGTGATCGCTGGCTGCCTTGGCGGCAGGGATATCCACAATACCGCTTTTGCACGCCCGCCCGCGGCGAGAGCGCAGCACGCTGTTCACATAAATGTGGTCGAAGGTGAAATACTCCCTATCCTCCTTGTAGTAAAGGGTCCACACATCACCATCGGAATCCTCCGGGGAAAGCCGCTGCAAGGCAGAATCGGCGGAGATTCCCTGCGTGAGCACGCCCAATGAAGCATCTGCCGGGCCATCATTCCAATCTCCATACACCAGCACAGGCATACCGGGCTGGCGGCGCATCACCTTCTGCAGATACATGGCCAGTGTGCGCGCCTCTCGAGCACGCAAACTCTGCGCAGCCTCTGCATCATCTGCCACACGGGATTTGAGGTGCGCCCCCACAATGCGGAACATGCGCCCATCCTCCACCCGCACAGTTACATCCAAAATACCGCGAAGCATGCGCCGCCGCTGCTGCCCGAACAACCCATAGTCTGCCTTGGAGGCATCCTGCACAATCGGATAGCGGGATAAAACAGCCAAGGCACGGTCTTCCCCCTCCCGCAACAAGATGCGGCTGTGGGGCAAATCACAGCCTTGTTCGCGGAGCCGCGCCTGCAAATCCTGCAAGGCCAACGGCCCCCCCACCTCTACAAGCCCCACCACATCCGGCTTGGCACTGGCTATCACCTCTGCCACAGCCTGCCGGGATTTCTCCGGCTTGATGCGGTTCGCATAGCGCGAGCGGGATTTCTCGCCCACCACAAAATAATTCTGCACGTTGTGCATCAGAAATCGCACAGGTGGCCCACTCTTGGGCATAGATGCCACATCCAACGGCGACTCCCCCGCTGACCCGACCGCGGGTTCCGCTGCCGGGGCTTCTCTCTCTATCGTTACAGGAACACTCTCGTTTTGCCCGTAGCGGGCAATCAACAAACTGCTGATAATGAGTACAAGGGCAATCAAGGTCACATCCACCCGGCCCAAGCGGCGCCCCCAAGCAGCCCATGGATTTTCCTTGCGCATGTTGCCCCCCCTCTGCCTTTAGCCTTCTTGCAGCCACTCCGCCACCTGGGGTGCGGCGTAGGTGAGGATGATATCTGCCCCGGCGCGGCGAATAGAAAGAAGCGTCTCCAGCGTGGTTTGCTTCTCATCCAGCCAACCGGAAGCTGCCGCGGCCTTGAGCATCAGGTACTCCCCGCTCACGTGGTAGGCTGCTATCGGCAATGTGCTCTGCTGCCGCAGCGCGGCAATCACATCCAAATACATCGTAGCCGGCTTGACCATGAGCATGTCTGCCCCCTCGCTCTCATCCAACCAAGCTTCGCGCAATGCCTCGCGTGCGTTGCCGGGGTCCATTTGGTAGGTCTTCTTGTCCCCAAACTTGGGGGCACTCCCCAAGGCCCCGCGGAAGGGACCGTAAAAGGCAGAGGCATACTTAGCCGTATAGCTCAGCAATGACACATGGGTGTACCCCTCAGCATCCAGCGCAGCGCGCAACGCGGCGATGCGGCCATCCATCATATCACTGGGGGAAATAATATCCGCCCCGGCGCGGGCATGGCAAAGCGCTTGGCGGCACAGGGCCTCCACCGTCTCATCATTCAGGATTTCGTATGAGCCATCCTCATACTCCTTCACAATGCCATCCTGCCCGTAGGTGTTGAAGGGGTCCAGCGCCACATCCGTCATCACCGTCATGGCCGGCACCGCTACCTTGATCGCGCGGATGGCTCGCGGCACCACCCCTTCGGGGTTCCATGCCTCGCTCCCGGCGGCATCTTTCTTCTCCTCCGGCACCACCGCAAACAAATCCACACAGTGAATACCCAGCGCATACAAGCGGCGGCATTCCTCTGCTATGCCCGCCACGCTCCAGCGTGTGCATCCCGGCAATGATTCTATGGGGGTGTCTACCTCTCCCTCCTGCACAAACATGGGGTACACCAAATGAGCTGCACTCAGGCTGGTCTCCCGTATCATGTTGCGTATGGCGGCAGATTTTCTGTTTCGGCGCGGGCGTATGGGCAAATCTTGCATCACACCGCCAGCATACCACCAATGGGGGGACTTTGTAAAGTGTAAGATACGGGAAAGCCATGCAAACGCAAGAGAATGTTGATAGCGCCAATGAACGGCAAACTTGCAATTTTATCATTTTTGGAAGCTTGCGACTGCAAGGGACAACCGGAGCGTGCCTCTCATTTTCACTTGCAAAGCCTTGCCGCCTAGGGTACAATCCTCCCCGCATGAACCGCTCCCAAATCCACGACGTGCTGGCAAACTTCGAGGTGAATCCCTCCAAATCGCTTGGGCAGAATTTCCTCACGGATGAAAACGTGGCGCGCTGGATTGTGAACCAACTGGAAATCACCCCGGAAGATTGCGTGGTGGAGGTAGGGCCCGGCACCGGCGCCCTCACCGAACACATTGCCCCACTCTGCCGCAAGCTCATCTTGGTGGAGTTTGATGCCCGCTTGGCAGAATACCAACGCACCCGCTGGGCAGATAGCCCCCACGTGCAGGTGAACCACGCCGATGGTGCCACCTGGGACCCCCGCCCGCTTTTTGCGGAGCGCCCTGTCAAGTTCATCGGCAATCTTCCCTACTCTGCCGGCGGGGCTATTTTGGCCAATTTCCTCACCTCTCCCTGTGCCTGCGAGCGCGCGGTGGTCATGCTGCAAAAGGAGTTTATCGACCGCATTTTGGCCAAACCGGGGGACGACGCATACGGTCTGCTCTCTCTACGCATCCAGATGGACTGGGTACCCAAAGCACTCAAGACCGTGCCACCGGAGGCTTTCTCACCGCGCCCCAAAATTGATTCCACGGTCATGCTCCTCACCCGGCGGGATGAGCGGGAGTTCCCCCCATACGACCACAAGCTCATGGATGAGCTGATGCGCCGCTGCTTTGCCCAGCGCCGCAAGCAAATGCACAAGCAACTCCCCCCCACCCCGGAGTGGAAACAAGTGGCTGCAAATCTTGGCATCTCCCCCACCGCCCGCCCCGAAGAATTGGGCCTGGAGCAATGGATTCGCCTCACCAACGCCTACGACCCCCACCCCCTCGCCGCCGTTGCCCAGAAAGATGATGAGCTCTTCGACGTAGTGGATGCCCAAGACCAAGTGCTGCGCCAAGCACCCCGCAAGGAGGTGCATGATGCCGGGCTGATGCACCGTGCCGTGCATATCCTCGTCTTCAACAAGCACCACAACTGCTTCCTGCAAAAACGCTCCATGATCAAAGACCGCCACCCCGGCGTGTGGGATTCCTCTGCCGCAGGCCACCTAGATGCCGGCGAATCCTATGAGGAAGCCGCGCGCCGTGAATTGCAGGAGGAGCTCGGCATCCCGGCCGATACCCGCATCCTCCACGTCGGCTCCCTCCCCCCCTCTGCCGACACCGGCTGGGAACACGTCGGCATCTACGCCGCACTCTACGACGGCAAAATCCACTTCCCCGCCGCTGAAATCTCCGGTGTCATGCCCTTCCCCGCCAAGCTCATTGATACTTGGCTGCAGCGCCGCCCGCAAGACTTCGCCTCCTCCTTCGCCCTCTGCTGGGCACAAGTCCGCACCATGCTGGGCGATGCATAAGCCTGCACACGCCTCGGCTCATGCATTCAGTGACAACGCCCGATAGCGCTCAAACAAATACGCCACACGCTCCGCATCATCCGCAAAACGATGCCCGTATGCCTTTTCCACCGCTGCATCCAGCTTGCGGTGGGCGGCTACCAGCTCCGGCGGCATTGTCAGCGGGTCATACAAATCCGCCAGCGAGCTATCGGGGTACTGCGCGCGGGCATCCAGCACGCCCTGCGCCAGTTCCGCTATCTTCTCCTGCTGCTCCTCCGTGGCATCCGGCCACGGAAAATTGTTGTAGACAAGCTTATTGGAATAACGATAATCGCTCTTTAACCGACCACACACCGCGCGCGTCCATGCCATGTGCATGGTGCTGGTGAGAATACCAAAGTGATAGAGTGTTGCATCAGGTATCAAAAAAAGCAAATCACTACACATGGTATTTTCATCTAAAAATCCCATGGGGATGAAGTGCCGCCTTTCCGAAGATACCTTTGGCATTGCAATATATGTGCCTAGAGGCATATTTTCTACATGGAAACGGCGTGGTTTATCTGCTATAGCCCGCGTTGGTGCGCTTTTGCTAGCCAAGCGGAACTGCCGTACAGCTTCAACACGTTTCATGGATTCCGGTAACTGCCGCAACTCGGCTGGAGTACAATCTCCCAGCCACAAACAATAGCGAGTGTGCCCATTAATAAGTTCTTGGGAACCTAGCCATGGCTTGAAAAAGTTCTCAGCATTAGGTTCAAGGCTGAGAAAAGCTAACTTCTCTTCTTTCGTAAACAGATAATTTCCGCCATCGATAGGCTTATTACCTATCCCCATTTCCGGAACATTACACAATGGTTTTGTTCTATTTTCTATAAATATATCCGGCGCATCTACAAGATAACCATTGATGTGTTTTGCTGCAATGATATCTCCTTGTTCGCTGATAATTATTGGCGAGCCATCGAATGAGGAACGACTAAATGCCACTATTACGCAATGCACAGCAGCATTGCCTCGTGCTTCATTACTCCATTTAAATGTACGGTACGCAAATTTTATTGAGCATCCCAAATCACACAAAAGATGCTTCCAAAGAATGGCAACCGATTGCCCCTGAGAAATGGAATTGGTCGAAACGTACCCTGTAGAAATGCGTGTCCCTTCCATGTAATCCGCCGCCTTTTTATACCATGACGCAACAAAATCCAAATCTCCGGCATTCTTAACTCCTTCAAAAACTTGCACTAGGTCGTCCTTTTGTTTTTTGTCCATAAAACGCGCACCCGCAAAGGGCGGGTTGCCCATGATATAGTTGAGTTTTTCTTTGGGAATCACTGTTTCCCAATCCATTTGGAGAGCATTGCCGCAGACAATGGTGGCGGAGGCAGTGAGAGGGATGCGAGCGTAGGCCTCGCCGAAGGTGTGGCCAACCTCGATATTCATCTGGTGGTCCATAAGCCACATGGCTACCTGGGCGATTTGGGCGGGGAATTCCTCCAGCTCGATGCCGTAGAACTGGTTGACGTTGACCACGCACATATCATTCACCGAGAAGAGCCACTGGGTGCCGGAAGCTTCAATTTCCTTCATGACCTCCAGCTCCAGGCGGCGGAGCTCGCGGTATGCCACCACGAGGAAGTTGCCGCAGCCGCAGGCGGGGTCGAGGAAGGTGAGAGAGGCCAATTTTTGATGAAACTTAGCGAGTTTGGCGCTTTTTTGGGTGGATTTATCGTGTTGGATGCGCTCGAACTCGGCGCGCAAATCATCCATGAAGAGGGGATTGATGAGCTTGAGGATATTGCGCTCGCTGGTGTAGTGAGCCCCAAGGGCGCGGCGCTGCACGGGGTTCATGACACATTGGAACATGGAGCCGAAGATGGCGGGGGAGATGCGGCTCCAATCCAGCGCGCAGCAATCCAGAAGGGACTGGCGCATGGCGGTATCAAAAGCGGGCATGGGTAGAAACTCCGCAAAAAGGCCACCATTGACGTAGGGGAATTCTTGGATAGCAGCATCGAGGATGCAAAAGCGTTTCTCCACCGGTGTGTTGAGCGCTTGAAAAAGCTGAGCCAGCAGCGGTGCGAGGTCGCGGCCATCCTCAGCGGTGCTTTGGTGGATGAAGGAGCGGAAGGCATCCTTGCGGAAGATGCCTGTATCATCAGCAAAGAGGCAGAAGAGGAGGCGCACGAGGTAGACCTCCAGCGGGTGTCCCTCGTAGCCGATGGCTTTGAGCCTATCGTGCAGTCTGCCAAGCAACTCTGCCGCCTGCACGTTGACCGGGTCTTCCTCTTGGTAAGCGCGGTGGCCGTAGCCGGCGAGGTAATGGAAGAGGTGGATATGCTGCGGCAGCTCAGCGAGGGTGAAGGCGCTTAACTTGGCATCTTGGGTCAGGTCGTAGAAGTGCCAATGTTCAAAATCGCACACCAAAATGGCGCGGGGGAACTCGTGGTGGGGCAGCGAATCCGCATAGCGCTTGGCCTGCTCGTAAGCTTTGGAGAGGTCCTTGCCCCGGGATTTCATTTCGATGAGGATGTGGCCTTTCCAAAAGAGGTCGATATAGCCGTTGCCACCATCCGCGCACTTGACCTTGTGCTCAAAAATGGCCACACGCTTGCGCTCTACCCCCAGCACATAGAAGAAATCAATGAGGAAGGATTGGGACTCTGCCTCCTCGCGCTCGGTGTTTTTCCAATCCTGCGCAAACTTGGCGGCGCGGGCGCTTATCTCATTCTGACTCAGGGTGACGGCCATGCCCCGCATGATAGCAAAAGATGGTGCGGGGAGCAAGCCCCGGGTGAAGATACGCCAAGAAAACGCCTGCTGAGCGAGCGTGCGCGAACTACTGCCGTTTTGCATGCTTGCGCCGGGGCGCATCCTGTGGCATACTGCCCGCATGAAACACGTGCTGCACACCTGCCCCAATGGGCTCACCCTATTGATTGTCCGTGAGCCGGCGCACCCCGTTGCATCATTCCAAGTGTGGGTCGGCACCGGCTCCGCGCTCGAGGGGGAGTACGCCGGGAGCGGCATTTCCCACTTGCTGGAGCACATGGTGTTCAAGGGTGCGGGGGAATACGATGCCGCAGGGCTCAATGAGGAGGTCTCCCGCCTGGGGGGGCAGTGGAATGCCTACACCAGCACAGACCGCACGGTGTACCACATTGATGGCCCGGCGGCGCATTGGCAAGCCTTCCTGCATATCCTGCTGCAGCTGACCCTGCACCCCACGTTCCCGGAGGATGAGTTTGAACGCGAGCGCGAGGTGATACGGCGAGAGATGGACATGTACAACGATGACCCACAGGACGCCGCCTACCGCGCCCTGGTGGAGACGCTGTTCAAGGCACACCCGCGCCGCCTGCCGGTAATAGGGAACCGGAATCAGTTTGATGCCATTGGCTATGCGGATATGGTGGCCTACCACCGGGCGCACTACGTACCGGGCAAAATGTTCCTGTGCATTGCGGGGGATGTGCAGCCGGAGCAAATCATCACCGCAGTCGAGGCGGAGGTGGCAGATATACCGGCTGCGCCCCTGCCCCCTGCCGCCACCGCCCAGGAACCCCGCCAATGGGGTACCCGCACATGCCGCCGCGAGTTTGCCCAACCCACCAGCACCCTGATGCTGGCTTGGCGCATCCCCCACGCAGCTCACCCGGATGCCGCCGCCCTCACCCTGCTGAGCTCCATCTTGGGAGAGGGGCGCGCCGCGTGGCTCTACACGCATTTTCATGATGAATTGGCCTTGGCGCACGACATGAGCACCACCCTCCTGCCGGCCCGCCACGGCGAGGGCGAAGGCGCTTTTGTCATTGAGGCGGATGTGGACCGCGAATTGCGCGATACACTGCGCGATACGCTGCTGGAGTTCATACAAGCCCTGCCCCAAGCAGAGTTCACAGAGGGGCGGCTCCGGGTGTGCCGCCAGCTCAAAGCCAAGCACCTGCGCCAGCTTTCCACCGTGCAGGGCATTGCGGCGGCCATGGGTGCCTCCTGGCATTTGGCACGCAACCCGGAGAGCATGCAGGAGTGGGCGCAAGCGCTCCGGCGCGTCACGGATGAGGATTTGGCACGTGTGGCCACCACCTACTTCTCCCCCGAGCGCTTGGTGGAGGTGAGCATAGACCCCACCGACACCAACACGCCCTCCGCGGACACACAGAAAGAGAGCAGCCTGCCCCCGGCAGTGGAATATACCCTGCCCAACGGGCTGCGCCTTGTAATGCGGCAGGATTCGCGCGTGCCGCAGGTCTACGCATCCCTCGTGCTGGGGGCGGGCTGCCCCGCCACCACGGCAGAGACAGCCGGCATCAACTCCCTGCTGGCCGAATGCTTGCTGAAAGGCACCCGCACCCGTACCTCCGCCCAAGTGGCAGATGCCTTGGAAAATCTGGGGGGCTCCATTACGACGGAAGCAGGCAACAACACACTCTCGCTGCAAGCACGCGTGCTGAGTGAAGACACAGACACCATGCTGGAGCTGCTGGCAGATGTCATCCTGCACCCCGTGATTCCGCAAGAAGCGCTCAACACGGAAAAAGAAGCCATCATCGCCGATATATTGGAGCAGATGGAGGACCCCGCCGCGTTGGCCTTCCGCCATTTGCGCACTCTCTGCTTCGGCACCACCTCCTACGGCAACCACCCGGACGGCACAGCCGAGAGTGTGCGTGCGCTCACGCGGGAGCAGTTGCTTGCCCACCACACACGCATAGCCTGCGCAGACAATGCGGTGCTAGCCGTCGTGGGGGATATTGACCCCGCTGCCATTCGCGCCCGCGTGGAAAAACTCTTTGCAGCCATGCCCACCGGCGCCCCCCTGTGTGGCAGCCCTACCCCCAAACAGCAAGCAGGGGATAGCCATCTCCACTGCGACAAAGAGCAAGCCGTGCTGGCTCTGGCTGTGCCGGCCTGCCACGTAGGCTCACCGGAATTGCCCATGCAACTGCTCTTTGATGAATGGTGCCATGATATGGCCGGACCCATCTTCGCAGAAATACGCGAAAAACGCGGCTTGGCCTACTATGCCTCCTCCGCTTCCTTGCTGGGTATTGATACCGGCTGCATGTATTTCTACCTGGGCACTGCCCCCGAGCACTTGGCAGAAGCCCGCTGCGCACTGCACCAAACACTGGAAAAGCTGGCCGCCACCGGCATGCCGGAAGATGCCCTAGAGCGGGCCCGCGCCACAGTGCTCTCCGCACGCTTGCTGGCGCGGCAATCCTGCCGCAAACTGTGCGCGGGCATGGCCGTGGATACCCTGCTGGGCCTGGGGTGCGACTATGCAGACCAACTGCCCGCCCAGCTGGCGGCCATCACCCCCCAAGCCATGCAACAATTCATGGCCAAGCTTCTCGACCCGACCGCCACGCGCACCTGGGTGAGTGTAGCGCCCAAGCAATGAGCTTGACGCCACCGTAAAATAGTATAAAATACCCCCAAGAGGCATGAAACGATACGATTACCTTATCGTGGGAAGCGGAATCTTCGGCGCGGTGTTTGCATACTTAGCAAACCGCGCAGGTAAGCGCTGTTTGGTCATCGATAAGCGGCCCCACGTGGGGGGCAACGTGTACTGCACAGAGCAACATGGCATTATCGTGCACCACTATGGCCCGCACATCTTTCATACCTCCAGCAAGGAAGTATGGGATTTTGTGAACGCACTCGTCCCCTTCAACCGCTTCACCTACATGCCCGTGGCACATGCGAAAGGCAAAATGTACAACTTGCCTTTCAATATGAACACATTCTACCAAATGTGGGGCTGCACAACCCCCGCAGAAGCCGCCGCGAAGCTGCACGAACAAAAACTGCTTTTTGAAAGCGAAATGCAAGCGCAGGGCATCCCCGCTCCCCGCAATCTGGAAGAGCAAGCCCTTTGCCTAGTGGGGCGGGATATTTATGAAAAGCTCATCAAAGGCTATACGGAAAAACAATGGGGGCGCCCCTGCTCCGAGCTTCCCCCCTTCATCATCAAGCGCCTTCCTGTGCGCCTGACCTACGATAACAACTACTTCAACGATACCTACCAAGGCATCCCCATCGGCGGCTACAACAAGCTCATCGCGGCTCTGCTGAGCGGCATTGAATGCCGCACCAATGAAGATTTCTTCGCCCACCGCGAACATTGGGAAAGCGCCGCAGAAAAAATGGTCTTCACAGGGCAGATTGATGAGTTTTACAACTACCGCTACGGCAAGCTCCAATACCGCACCGTGCGCTTTGAGGAAGAAGTGCACCCCACCCCCAATTTGCAAGGCTGTGCCGTAGTGAATTACCCCGACCGCAACGTACCCTACACACGCATCATTGAGCACAAGCATTTTGAACATTTCGGAGATGCTGTGTATGCAAATCCGCACACCGTCATCTCCAAAGAGTTCTCTACGGAGTGGACGGCGGGGAGTGAGCCCTTCTACCCTGTGAATGATGCCGCCAACAACGCACTGGCAGAGCGCTACCGCGCACTCGCTGCGCAGGAAAACAACGTCATCTTCGGGGGGCGCCTGGCAGAGTACAAGTACTACGACATGGCCCCCGTCATCGCAAACGTGCTCCATCACCCGGAGGTGCAAAGCTGGGCATAAGCTCCCGCGCGCGCCGCTTCAGCGCTGCCCGTACATGGCATCATAGTAATTCATGTACGCCCCGGTGGTGACCTCCTCCAGCCAAGCCTGATTCTCCAAATACCAGCGCACGGTCATCTCAATCCCCTCTTCAAAACAGTACCGAGGAGCCCAGCCCAGTTCGCGCTTCAACTTACCGGCATCGATAGCATAGCGCAAATCATGGCCTGCGCGGTCTGCCACATAGGTGATAAGCGCCTCGCTTGTGCCGGCAGGGCGGCCCAGCAAACGATCAGTCGTGCGAATCAGCAAGCGCACGATATCTATGTTTTTCCACTCGTTATCCGCGCCGATATTGTAGGTCTCCCCCGGCACACCGCGATGAAAAATGGTGTCTATAGCGCGGGCATGATCTTCCACATGGAGCCAATCGCGCACATTATCGCCCCTGCCGTAAATGGGCAAGGGGCGGCCCTGGCAGATATTGTTGATACAAAGCGGAATCAACTTCTCCGGGAATTGATATGGGCCATAGTTGTTGGAGCAATTGGTTACCAAAGTTGGCATACCATACGTATCGTGGTAGGCGCGCACGAAGTGATCGGAAGAAGCCTTGGAAGCACTATAGGGGCTGTGCGGGGCATAGGGTGTGCTCTCGCTGAAACTGCTGCTGCCATACGGCGCGGTACATGCTGCGGCATCCAACGGGAGCGAGCCATACACCTCATCCGTTGAAATATGATAAAACAGCCGCCCCTGCCACCTGCCGTCCCAATAACGGCGAGCGGCCTCCAACAGCGAAAGCGTGCCCAGCACATTGGTGCGCGCGAAGGTGAACGGGTCTTTGATAGAGCGGTCCACGTGGCTCTCCGCCGCCAAATGAATGATACCCTCTATCTCGTATTGCTGCATCACGCTGCACACACACTCAAAATCGCAGATATCGCCTTTCACAAAGGTATAATTGGGCAGCAGCTCCACATCACGCAGATTACCCGGATTCCCGGCATAGGTGAGGGCATCCAGATTGACGATGCGGTACTGCGGATACTTGCGCACAAAGCGCCGCACCACATGAGAGCCGATAAACCCGGCTCCGCCTGTAATGAGTATGTTCATTTCTTATTCAGTGCGCGGCGTTTTTGCAGCCGCATCATGCCAATTAGCAACAACCTGCGGCGGCTATACAAGCGCCATGCAAACCACCCAAAAGCCCCCCCCAACAGCAGCATCGTGATGCCGCCACCCACCATGCTGCCCCCCTGCCCAAACGACACCCCCACGGCAGCCATGAAGGCAAAAGCGCACCCCGCCACCATGAAATATGTACTCTTGTATGATGCGCCGTAATACACCATGCTCACAGCATACCCCAGCAAAAGCAAAACACTTGGCACCAGCGGGAAAACAGAATTGACCCACAGCCCCACCGGCAACACCAAATACATTGCCCCCACCATCGCTATCAAGCCGGAGCTCAGCCCCGGCTTGCCCTGCCGCGCAGCATGCATACGATGCGCCAAGCAAAACACAGCCACCGGCACAAGCCACAGCACTGCCACCCACAGCTTGCTGTACCCACCCCCACCGGGTATGGAGGGGTAATAAAGTAGAATACCCTGCAATACAAGCAAATACACACTATACATGAGCGGCCCCAAAAAAGCATACGGCGCATACACACGATTGCGGCTCAACCCACACAAAAAACCGCCTAGCCCCCACAGGCAAAGCACCGCCACCACACCGGCCCACACCAACATCCCGGCCGGCTGGCTCCAACCTGCTGTGGTCTGATACCACAACAACACCATCACCGCAACAGAAGCCACTCCCAGCATCACCACCGAGGTGCGATTCGGGAAAAAAACAGCCACTGCCAGTGCCCCCAGCACAAACAGCCCGCACGGCTGCCAATGCGGGGTCGTGGGGCTCAGCGTTTGCCACACAAGCAAAACCAGCAACCAGCTCATACTCGCAAATGCCCCCAGCACCTCCGCAGAGCGCATCCCCCGCCGAGCGGCTACGGCATAGCCCCCCCACATCAACACGAGTGGCAGCACCAAGCACCCCACCTGTACCCCGATGTGCAAATCATCCCACCAACGCAGCAGCAACACCCCACTGCCCACCACCAACAACAAACCCGCCAGCGCCCCCATACACTGCACAAGCGCTCGCGGGATGGAGCCCACATCCGGCAAGGTTTGCTCCACCTCATTCTTCTCCGTGGCCGGCCGTTCTTCCGGCGATGTGGGCGTATCTGCGTTCATACCGAGAAAGTTCGACGCTTATCTCCGCCGCTTCGTTGATTTGCGGCTCTTCTTTTTCTTACTCTTGGTGGTCTTGCCCTTTTTCTTGGCACCGGCTTTGGATTTGCCGCGGGCTTTGCTCTTTTTGCCGGCCTTGGCCTTGCCGCGGCGCGTGGTAGACTTCTTCTTCTTCGCTGCTGGCTGCTGGGGCACATACTTAGGCACCGGAGTACGAGCCGTACGTGCCGCCGCCAAGAATGCCTCGCGCTGATCTCTCAAAGAATAATTAGCACCGTGCTGCGCGCGGAAATACGCCCGGTACTCCGGGTCCACCTGGTTGATATTCACCACAGCATCCGGATACGTACGCCAGGCATTGCTATCATCGTCCTGGGAGCATGCCACCAGCAGCAGCCCAAGCAACACCATACACAACGCTTTCAACTTCCCTTCCATCACGTTCATCATGGGCGCACAGCCTGCAGCAAGTTCAATGGCAAGTTAATCAAGTAGCTCAGAATGCTCCCAATCGTCCCGCAAGACGTCAGGCCCACCGCACAGCCCGCCAGCAGCAGAGCCCTCACACTTAATCGCAGCATCCGTTCTTTCATACTCCCTCGGCTTCCTACTTAATTTTATCGCGCCGCCCCGGGGGTGATAGGCTTGGCCGGCCACACCATGCTGTCCGGGTCATACGGCGGCAACACCCGCATATCATCATCCTTGTACTTAATCTGATTCTCGTACATTTCCGTAGCATCGGGAGCAATGAAATTGGTGCGGAAAAGCTGGTACAAAGGCTTGCCATCCTTATCCTTGGCACCGCCCTCCTCGTTCACATTCTCAATCAGCAAGCAGAAACCAAAGTTGCCGCCACCAATTTCGGAAATCAACACCTCCATATCATACCACTGCCCGCTCTCTACCGAGAAAGTCTCGCCGCGGCGGAAACCACCAAATAAGCCATTCCAATACTCACACCCGGAATACGACACCAGCCCATCGCGATCCGCTTGTTTCATCTCCGAATTGTTGCCCTCATCAAAGAAATACGCATTCCACCCCTCGGCACCCGCAGTAAGCTTGTGCATACCACAAGCCAACACATTGCGACCATTGAAGCGCACACCCATCACCGAGTCACCCGCACCCACAAAGCGGAACGTGCCGCTCACCGGAGCCTGCACCTTGGCACGATAAATGGCCACCCAGCGGCTCGCCTTCAGCCCCATCTTCTTCTTGGGGTCATACGCAAGAGCGGCCTCCTGGTCATAGCAGTTCGGCATGTAGAAACACGTTGCATACAGCTTCGTCTTGGCCTCCATGTAGGGGGAGAACAAGCCCGTGTTCCATCCGCCGTTGTAGAACTGGCTCGCCAGCGCCAACACATCGCGCACTGCCGTAGCCGGCTCCATGCGGGATGCCGCCCCTTGGTAAGTCTTCTTCAAATCCCAAAAACGCCCCACAAAGGACGAAGGCTCCTTCTTAGTGCCGCCCATACCGGCACCACCGCCGCCTCCGCCCATACCTTCACCCAGCCCCGTCCCTGCGGAAAACACATCCCCCATAGGATCAGCTGCGGCCACACCCTCCAAACTCATCTCCACATCCATCGGCAACACCGCCATGGCATCCACCGAGGTAGACACAATCACATTCACCGGGGGTGCCACCGGTGGCGTGCCTCCCGAAATATCCTGCACCGGCCGTAAATCCGGAGAGGAATCCTCCTCCGGCTGATACACCAAGAAAGATGCCTCAGGGGTTTCCTCGATAAAAATCTTTGTCACAAACAACGCGACAAACAGCAACACTACGATGACAGATGTTGCGATGATGGCTCCTTTTCTCTCGCGCTTGCGGATAGCCTCCAGCCGGGCCCGAGTCACATCCGACATTTTAATCTTTACTGCCATAATCCTGTGTTTTTCTATATAAAATTCTCGCCACCCTCCCGCAAGAGGGCTATTCTTAACGCTTCATCCATTATATGGTAGAGCCCTCCCTTGTCAAGCAAGTAACACGCATGCGCCTATAAAAATTCATACGCTGCGCAAAGATTTCCTCAATCATGCATCATCCATCCTGTTCTTTCTAGGTGCTCCCCGGCCGTCTCCAACACACAAAATGCTATTTTTTCAAAATAAGGCTTGCATTCTCAAAAAAAACTGCTACACTTACCTCCGCAACGCACGGGTAGCTCAGTGGTAGAGCGGCTGTCTTACACACAGTTGGTCAGGGGTTCAAATCCCTTCCCGTGTATTCACCGAGCCTGCTTTCCGACACAATTTGGAAAGCGGGCTTTTTTAGTTTATCGCCCCTATATTTAACGGCTTATGGAGTCCTGATATTGCAACAAAAAAGAACCAAGGACGATTCAAACAGCCGTTTTTTAAGCTCCGGGACGTTCCCGGGACTGCAAAGGACGAGGGGTGCAGGATACCCCTCACCTCCATTATCTGGCATAATCTGAAGGACTCCAAAGGACTACGGGTGCGGCAGACCACTTGTTTTCATATTCGACCGATTCTATCGTGATATCGGGGCAAGTTCAATTTTATTGTTGTTGACAAGATGCAACAAATGTAGTATTCATGTCAACGTGAAGAAGAAAACCAGCAAGCGCTTGTCATTCGGACAGATACTTCGAAATCGAAGAATTATTAAGGGATATTCGTTGCGAAAGTTAAGTTCGATGTTAGATGGGGTCGTTTCGCACGAAATGCTATCTCGCTATGAAAAAGATGCAGCGGAACCACGGGCAGAAGTTAAAGAAAAGTTGTGTGCTATGCTCGAAATTAATGAGAACGAGACATATAGCGCTTTGGTAACCCCACCGGACGTTAAATTTCGACGTAGCAGATGGAGTATCCCGCAGAAGGATATAGAAGCAGCTCAGTTGCTTGCTCTTGAACTCTGCAATCACTACCTCTCGCTGGAAAATGTTTTGGGTGATAGATTAGAGTGGAAAAATCCTTTTTCAGTAAGTGAGTGTAAAAAGTTGTTACGAAGAACAAAGAATGAGCAAGATAGAGCGACGGCGCTCGAAGAAATAGCCGAGGAGCTTCGTAAACGATGGAACTTAGGTGGAGGCCCGATTCCTTCTCTAAGCTCGTTATTGGAACAAAAAGGGATTTTAGTGTGTGAAGTTCCGTTTAATAGTAATAGAATAGATGGATTTTCTTTCTTTTACGAAGGCAGGCCTTTCATTTGCGTAGCGGATTGGTTAAATAGAAATCCTGTTCGCAAAAGAATGACTTTGGCTCATGAATTGGGACATATATTATTCCCGGACATGGACAAAGATGAACCATCAGACAAAGAGTACTGCATTATGCGCTTTGCCGGGGCTTTTTTAATTCCTCGTCCGGCGGTGATTGATGCGCTTGGTTCATCTATGAGAAAAGAGTTGCCTCTGTATGAACTTTTGGGGATGAAACATTATTATGGCATCAGTATTGTAGGCCTCATGGCACGTGCAATGCAATTGCACATCATTGACTGGGAACAATATTGCAGCTTCAACACGAGGTTTTACAGGCAATTCTACGCCCATTCACCGGAGGAACAGCAACTTGACCTTGAACCGGGGGTGCCTTATGTTGTCCCTGATGTTTCATTGAGGCCAACATTGCTTGTAAATCGAATTTTGTCAACCGGCAAGCTGAATCTTCCTGATGGATTACAATATTCAGAAGTTCAAGAAATTGAGAATATTTCGCAAGACCTTTTGAAGTAGTACCAGAAACAACAATATGGAGTAAAATTAAATTTATGGTTGACAAGAATAAACACAGTGTGTATTTTGTCAACCGTTATGAGCACCATTAAAATCGCAGACTCGCTTACTCGAAATAACTGGGATGAGACACCTTTGCACGAAGCGGCAAAAGCAGGAGATGTTGAGCTGTGCCAAGCCTATCTTGAAGCCGGAGCCGCTGTTGATGCGTTGGATTATCGGGATCGCACACCGCTATTTCTCGCGGCAGAGGAAGGAAATGAGCAATGTGTGAAGCTTCTTTTGAGTTATAACGCGAATGCCGATTTGTGTGAGTATAAAAGTAAAGAAACGCCTCTTCATGTAGCTGCGGCATGGGGGTATGCCGAAATATGCGAGCTTTTACTGACTGCCGGTGCAAACACCGAGTGTAGAGATGAAAAAGGAAATACCCCATTGCACAAAGCGGTTACAAGCAAAGCGGAGAGTGTCTGTATGGCATTGCTGAAACACGGAGCTGACATCAACGCCAAGGATTGCGATGGTGACACCCCGCTGCATGTAGTTGCCACTCAGGATAACCTGAAGAAAATGGCGATTTTTCTGACAGAATACGGAGCTTCTGTCTATGCTCAGAACAATGAAGGGGAAACACCGTTGTATAAAGCAGTGCATGTTCACAGAAACTGTTCCATGGCGGAAGCTCTCCTTTCTGCCGGAGCTGAGGTAAATGTCCGAAATCGCATGAGGGAAACGCCTTTACACTACGCTGCCGGAAGCGATACCCCGGGCTTGGTTGATTTGCTGCTCAAAGCCGGAGCTGATGCCAATGCCGTCAATCGTAGAGGCGAAACTCCCTTGTATATAGCAGCAAAATTGGGATGGCATGACAATGTTATGAGTTTATTGAATGGCGGGGCTTCTCCGGATATTCAGAACTGTCACGGAGACACTCCGCTGGATATTGCAACTGAATGGGAAAACCCGGAATGTGTGACCATTCTTTCTGAGTTTAGTTCGATGTGAGGTACCTGTTCCTGAAACTGCGTCAAATTTACTTCCTGAGACTGCAAAGTAAACACAAAACGGGTCATTCCTACTAGCAGCAGATTTGAAACAGACCCGAAAAATTAGCGAGCAATTCAACGAGGTGATGAACGGCATTCGCTACAGGATTAATTCGGCTCGTATAGAATCAACCAACGCAGCAATCAAGCGTATACAAGCCAAAGCGTGTGGCCTGTTCGATGTGAGCTATCTATTCTTGAAACTGCGCCAAGTTTACTTTCTGCGACTCCAAAGAAAGCACAAAACCG